>Ga0190360_1000859_pt1 | contig 16201 bp, 16 predicted proteins | sample 48721834_MG_FD_161271 | JGI IMG/M metagenome (GOLD analysis project Ga0190360, IMG submission 161271) | Hydrothermal vent microbial mat bacterial communities from Southern Trench, Guaymas Basin, Mexico - 4872-18-3-4_MG | ecosystem: Environmental > Aquatic > Marine > Hydrothermal vents >... | reverse complement strand
GAATTATTAATAAAAGACAATAATTTGCAACAATTGATCAAAATTATTGGTGAAGAAGGTCTTCCAGAACAAGAAAGACTTATTGTATTCATATCAAATATAATAAAAGAAGGCTTTCTAAGACAGAATGCATTGGACCCTATTGAACGATATACAATTTTAGAGAAACAATTTATGATGTTAAAAACAATTATTGATTTTTATGATAAAGCGACCAATTTAATGACCAAATTTCATATTACATTGGACGAAATTATTGATTTACCAATTATTGAAGAAATTAAGAGAATGAAATACATTCCAAATGAAAAATATAAAGATATAAAGAAAATTTCTGATAAAATGGAAGAAGAGTTTAAAAATTTATTATAATTAAATAGGAGTCTAATATTTTTGAAAGAATCAATTGTAGTCCATGGAATCGAAAAAATTATTGGGCCATTATTATTTTTGTCCCATACAGAACATGTAGGTTATGATGAATTAGTAGTTATAGAAACACCTGATGGAACTACAAAAAATGGGAAAGTATTAGAAGTAAATAAAGATTATACGATAGTAGAGGTATTTGAAAATACTTCAAGATTGTCATTAAAAGGTACTAATGTAAAATTTTTAGGAAGCTCATATAAATTAGGCGTTTCAACTGAAATGTTAGGGCGTATTTTCAGTGGAAGTGGCAAGCCAAGGGACAATATCCCTCCACCAATTGTAGAAGAATATTTTGATATTAATGGTAGTCCTATTAACCCAGTTAAAAGAGAATATCCGAAGGACTTTATTCAAACTGGAATTTCTGCAATTGATTGTTTATTTAGCATAGTTAGGGGACAAAAATTACCAATTTTTTCGGGTTTTGGGCTACCCCATAATAAAATAGTCGGACAAATAATTAATCAAGCAACAATCAGAGATAGTGAAGAAATGGTAATAATTTTTGGGGCGATGGGGGTTAGCCAAGATGAAGTTTATTTTTTTAAGAAAGTATTTGAAGAATCAGGTGTTTATCAACGAGTAGTAATGTTTTTAAATTTAGCTAATGACCCACCAATGGAACGATTATTAACACCTCGAATAGCATTAACATTAGCTGAATACTTAGCTTTTAAAGAGGGTATGCATGTATTAGTTTTATTAAGCGACATGAGCTCTTATGCAGAAGCATTAAGAGAAGTGTCTTCATCAAAAGGTGAAATACCAAGTAGGAAAGGATATCCAGGCTATCTTTACACAGATTTCGCATCTATTTATGAGAGAGCAGGTAGAATTAAAGGAGTTAAGGGCTCTATTACCCAAATTCCAATATTAAGTATGCCAAATGATGATATTACACACCCAATTCCTGACTTAACCGGCTATATTACAGAAGGTCAAATAGTTCTTGATCGAGAACTTCATAATAAGGGAATATATCCACCAATTAAAGTTCTTGATTCTCTTTCACGATTAATGAAGGATGGGATTGGTGAAGGAAAAACAAGAGAAGACCATCCAGATCTTTCGAGTCAACTATATGCTTCTTATTCTAAATCAAAAAGTATTGAAGAATTAGCGTTGATAATTGGTCAACAAGAATTATCAAAATTGGATCAAACATATCTTGAATTTGGAAACAAATTCATTAACCGATTTATTAAACAAGATTGGAAAGAAAATCGACCAATTGAAAAAACTCTTGATCTAGCATGGGAAATTCTATCTACACTTCCAAAATCGGAACTCAATAGAATTAATGAGAAAATTATTGATAAATACTATATGTTTCTTTAGGAGTGATTAGAATGACAATTATTAAAGTAGCTGTCAATAAACAGAACCAAATTAAATTTAAAAACAGACTAAAAATTTTAATTACCAGTCATGATGTTTTAGAAGATAAATATGAAGGACTTAAAAAAATAATTGATAGTCTACTTTTACATTATCAACGAGAATATGAAAATCTTGAAAGTGCATTAAACGAATCTTACGAACTTCTTAAAAAAACATTCATTACAAATGGAAAACAAAATATAGAGTTAATTGCACCATTTTGCAAATCAGAAATTAATTATGACCTCAAAAAATATAGTAAATTTGGTATAACTTTAATTGATATTATATTTCCTGAAGATTCAAACCTTAAATTAAGTCTAGATTATGGATTGGTTGATACTTCACCCCTATTAGAAAAAACGCGAAATGCATTAATAAATACCTTAAAATATTTATTAGTTTTTGCAATTAGTAACAATGTATTATTTAGAATTGCAAGAGAAATGAGAAAAACTCGAAAAAAAATTAGTGCTCTTGAAAATCTTTTCATTCCAAATTATCGAGAAACAATAAATTATATTCAATTCGTTCTTGAAGAAAAAGAACGATATGAAATGGCAATCCATAAAATTTTAAAAAATAAATTGGGGCGTGAATAAAATTCAAATTTTTAAAAGAATTCTAATCTTAACTGATGGAAGTAAAAATTCATTTAATGTAGCAGATTATGGAATTCAGATTGGAGTTCAAAATAACTCGGAACTTTATTGCTTATATGTAATTAGAGAAGATAGAATTGATAAATTACATATTTCACAAGAAAAACCAATCAAAGATCTTCAAAAGGTATATACAGAAGAAGGAGAACGAGCAATTCTCAAAATTAAAAAAATCGCAGAATCTTATAATAAATCTATTAAAACATTTATAAGAAATGGTAAAATTGTTGACGAAATCTTAAAATTCATAATAGAATTTCAAATAGACCTTATATGTATATCTCACAGAATAAGATCTGGTTCCGAATCAATTAGATTGGCAAGTGTTGCTAATCAAATAATTGAATTTGCTAAATGTCCTGTATTTGTATTACAACATAATTAAAAAATTTAAAAATAATATAATATAAATGAAAAAATTAGAGGTGTAAATATGGAAAAAACTCCAAGAAATTTTATATTGTTAAGCATATTGGCCTTTGTTATAATGTCGATAGCTGGACTAAGTTTAATACCAATGGTAAATGCAGCATATTCTTCTGAAAGTTCATTAGTAGGTTTTGGACTAACAATAGCATCATGTGTTTTTGGATTTAGTGGTGGCTATAGTATTGCCAAAATTGGTGTGGCAGCAGTAAGTGCATTAACTGAAAAACCTGAAACATTTGGTAAATCATTTCTATTTATTGTTTTCGCTGAAGCTGTAGCTATCTATGGGTTAGTACTTGGATTCCTTGTATATTTTGGCCTGTAAAATCCTTTTTTTATTTTTTTATTTTATAAAGAGGTGATCAAAATATTTACCCCCGAAAGAATGACCAAATTGTCAATTATTATTCATAAAAAGAGAATGGACGATTTACTAAATCATTTAGGAGATTTAAAAAATTTTCAAATTTATCAACCTGAACAAAAGCCATTTTTTAAATTTGAAGAATTACCACAGGACTTTTTTAATTCATTACAAGATTTACAAAAAAAAATTGCGAATTTTAAAACAAATTTTGAATTAAAAAAACAAATGAATGAGGAAAATAAATATGTTTTAAGCGGCAAAAATATTGTAGATATTTACAATCAAATTGAAACAGAATTTAATAAAATCAATGCTAAATTTGAAGAAAAAAGAGATAAATTATTACGATTAAAACGAAAATTAGATAATCTACATTTGTTAGAAAATATATTTATAAAATTTTATGGACTTGATATTGATTTAAAATTTTTAAAATCTTTGAAATTGATCGATACAACGATTGGGACTTGTTTTGCTAAATGTATTCCTAATATTGAGAAATCAATTAAAAAATATAACACAATTTTTTATAGTGAACGGATTTCGTCCCATCAGACTTTTTTTATAATTGCATATAATTCAAATATCACACCAAATATAATTCAAATTCTAAAGGATTATAATGTAATATTCATTAAAGATATACACAACTTAAAAATAAACACGATAAAGGAAATAGAACTAAAAATTCAAGCATATAATGATGAATTTAATAAAATAAATGGATCCATTCTTAAATTATTCTTGAATAACTATTATAAAATAAATAGTTTTCAAGAAATATTGAGTAATATAGAGCAAATTTTAAAAATAAAATCAATTGCTCAATTTACTCAAGAGTTTGCTTATTTAGAAGGATGGATACCTAAAAAAAATAAAGAAAAATTCATCCAAACTATTCATAATTTTACTGATCAAAAGGTCTTAATTTTCGAAGATGAATTTAATGAAGATAAAGAAATACCACCAACATTGACAAAATTTCCACCTATAATTAGTTCATTTAAATTATTAACAGAACTTTATGGACTTCCCAGCTATAATGAAATAGACCCAACAATTATAATGGTGATTACCTTTCCAATTATTTTTGGATTTATGTTTGGAGATGTAGGGCATGGTTTATCATTGATAATTGGTGGAATTTTTGCTTATTTCTTTTTAAAATTAAAACCTTCTTATAAAAATCTCGCAATTATAATAAGTATTAATGGTATTGGTTCATTGATTTGTGGATTTTTGTATGGAGAATTTTTCGGAGAAGAGATTACCCCGCTATTATTTAACCCATTTTTAGACCCAATAAAAGCAATTAAATTATCAATTATTCTCGGTCTTATAATAATATGTTTAGGATTAATTATTTCAGGAATAAATCATGCTATAAAAAAAGAAACAATCAATATTTTTGTGCAAACTATTCCAAAACTTATTTTATTTATTTCAGTAGTTTTTATTATATTCATTTATGGATTACATATTGATTCTCTATTAAAAAGTCCACTCTACATACCTATAGCTGCAATTATAACTATTGGAATTGGGAAAATAGTAATAAAAAAAATTGCACCAAATAAATACAAGAATGAGAAATTAAATGAAATAGCTTTTGATTCAATAATTGATGTTTCAGAAACTTTAATTTCTATTATAAGTAATTTAGTATCATTTACCCGAATATTTGCAATGACAACTATACATGTTTCTTTTATGAAATTAATTATGGAAATAAGTAATATGATAATTACTGCAAATTCTATGTTAGCTATATTAGGCTATATAATTTTGGTTGCTGGAAATATATTAGTTATATTATTTGAACTTTTAATGGTATTGATGCAAGATTTACGTTTGCATTATTATGAATGGTTCAGTAAATTTTATAAAGGAGAAGGACGGAAATTCACGCCTTTTAGTTTAAAAAAGAAATTTGGAATAATAAAATTGGAGGAAAATTATGATCCATTTAAAAAATAGAGAAATGGATATAGAATATTTAATTCCAATAGTAAGCGCCGAAAAGCCACGTTTATTAAAGCAAGAAAAATTAGTTTCATTAACAAAATTATCATCTATAGAAGAGTTTGTAAATGAACTTAAAGATTTAAAATACAATAATCTTATTGAGTATTATAAACCTGAAAGTATTGAATCAATTGAATTTGTTTTAAAGGAATATCTCATTTCTCTTTATATAAAATTCTTAAAATCATCTCCATTATTTATATCAAACTATATTTATCAAGAATTTTTAAAATTTGAGATGGACAATTTAAAGAAATTATATAGAGCTAAAATTCTAAATTATTCTTATTCAGAAATTGATTCATTAATACACCATTCAATAGAAAAATTCCTTAATCATGAAAAAAATTTTGAACGTTTAATGCATGCGAGCAGTTTATTGGATTTAATCAATTCAATTACATTTGGTAATTATAAGAATGATTTACAACAGGCTTTCCATATCTATGAAGAAAGTAAATCAATTTATATGTTTGATGTATTCTTGGATTTAGATTATTTTAAAAATCTAATAATAGAATGTAAGAATTTAAAAAATAATTATGACAAAAATTTCGTGCTTAATTATCTAAAATTAATAATTAATGGTTATAATGTTCTTGCTATCTTCAGAACAAAAAAATTAAATTTAAAAGCCCACCAAATTTACAGATTTATGATTTATGACCCGAATATTACTAATGAAATACTTCTTGAGAATTTAATAAATTCAAAATCTTATGATATAAACAGAGATCTAGGAATTATTAATAAAATTTTTAAATCCAATCTCAATATTAATGAAGTAGACTCATTAGATAAATTGTATTACATTTTGATGAGAAAAAAGTATAAATTTTTTGTTAATTCTTTATCTTTATCCAAATTACGATTATATAATATTAGTTATCCATTAGCCGTTTTAAAACTTACAGAATATGAAATAAATAATTTAATAATTATTTTAAATGGAATTAATTTAAAAATGACTCCTAGTGATATAAAAAATAATTTGATTTTAAATGAGTGAAGGTTAGAATGAAGGAATTACTTGAAATTATTCAAGAAATAGAAAAAGATGGAAATAAAATAATTGAGAAAGCAAAAGTAGATTCAGAAGAATTACTTAGAAATGTAAAACAAAGTATTGAGAAATTAAGGATAAAAGAGATTGAAAATGCGAAAAAAGAGATCAAAAAATTGGAAGAAGAGACACTAGAATTGGTGAGACAAAAAGAGCAAGCTTTAAGAAAAGATTTAGAAGTTAAGAAGCAAAATCTTAAAATTTCCGAGGAAGTTATTCCAGATTTAATTGAGGATTTAATTCAAGAAATTTTAAAGGTAGAGTAATTATTCAAATTAAGGAATTGATAATATTTAAGGAACTAAAGGATAAGAAACGATAATAAAATTTTAAAAAATAAAGATTAAAGTTCATTTTTCTTTTAAAAGAAAAATTATATCTGATTATTTTACTTAAATTTTTGAAAATGTATTTGAAATTGTAAAGAGATTTATTTTATCTGGTACCAATTTATTTCAGGTTAAATAATAGAATATTTAATAGAATTTATATATGGACAAATAATAATTCAAGAAAAACTTAATAATAATCTTTTAATTTATCCAACAATAATAATGCTAAAAATAAGCCAAATTTAAATAATCAAGATAATTTCAAAAGGTAATATAAAAAATATCAATTTTAATCAGTAATTTATGGAGAAAAAAAATGAGTGAAGATATACGCAGGGCACGAATAGAAAAGTTGAAGAAGCTTAGAGATTTAGGAATAATTCCTTATGCAGATAAATTTAAATGTAGTCATACATTATTAGAAGCAATAGCGCTGCCGGATGGAGAGCCAGTTCGAGTTGCAGGCAGAATGATAACAAAAAGAAGTTTTGGAAAATTAATTTTTGCACATTTATTTGACAGATCAGGTAGAGCTCAAGTAAGTTTTCAAGAAAACAAATTATCTGAAGAGCAATTTAAAATGGTAAAAACATTAGTAGACATAGGAGATTTTATAGGTATTGAAGGTGAACTATGGACTACAAGAAGAGGCGAACGGACTATAGGTTCAAAAAGCATTACATTTTTATCGAAAAGCCTTAGAGGATTACCAGAAAAGTGGCATGGACTACAAGATAAAGAATTATGTTATCGACAAAGATATTTAGACCTTATTACAAATGAGAATACTAGGAAGCGTTTTATTTTAAGGTCAAAAATTATTAGTTATATAAGAAAATTTCTTGATGAACACGATTTTATAGAAGTTGAAACGCCAATCCTTCAAGCAGCAGCTTCTGGAGCAGCTGCACGTCCATTTATTACATACCATAATTTTCTTAAGAGCAATCTTTATCTTCGTATTTCTCCAGAAACATATTTGAAGCGATTAGTAGTAGGCGGGTTTGAACGAGTATATGAGCTTTCCAGGAATTTCCGCAATGAAGATGTAGACCCATCGCATTTACCAGAATTTACTATGTTAGAATGGTATGCTGCTTATTGGAATTTTCGGGATAATATGAAATTCATACAAGAGCTTATCCAATCAATTCTTTTGAAGTTTCTGAACACAACAAAAATTGAATATAGAGGTATTACTCTGGATTTCGGTGGAAATTGGCCCGAGATTTCTTATATTGACGCAGTTAAAAAAGAAACAAAAATAGACCTAAGAAAATACAAGACATATGATGAACTTGCTGATGCTATCCGGAAATATAAACCAGAAATAAATCCAGATGAATATAAATCACATCCTGCGTTAATAGATGGCCTTTATAAGAAAACCGTAAGACCAAAATTAATCCAACCCACATTTCTTACATATCATCCATCCGAATTGGTCCCATTAGCTCGAAGAAATGACGAAAACCCAGGAATTCTTAACATGTTTCAGGTTGTAGTCAACACGTGGGAAATTGTAAAAGCCTATTCAGAACTTATAGACCCTTTAGAACAATACCAACGAATGATACAACAACAAAAGTACCGGGAAAAAGGTGATGATGAGACAATGATGATGGAAAAAGATTATATCGAATGTATGGAGTATGGGATGCCACCCAACTCTGGGCTTGGTTTAGGAATAGACCGTATAACTGCGATAATCACTAATTCAGAGTCTTTAAGAGATGTAATTTTATTCCCCACTCTTAAAATAGATAAACCTTAACTTTTAAATTCTAACAAATTTTTATTAATTTCAGCTTTAAATATAAGATGATTTAATTTTAGTGAATTATTTTTGTAATGTTCACTATCTAATTCTAATTTATAAAATAGTAAATTTAAATAAATAATTTTGAATTGTAAAAAAAGGAAGTTATTTATTTAAGGCTTCTAGCAATTTTTTGACTTCAATTCCAGACCTTGGAGACATTTCGTCCACGCTATTACCTGCGACATAGCCATATTTTTTCTGAATTTTGTCATTAATATATCGGTAAGTATCAGCTGATGGTATACCAACAGGACAAACTTGAGAACATTTGCCGCATTCAATACATGAGTCACACATATGGCCCATTTTTGTTAGAATATAAAGGATGCGGTCCATTTTTTCCCAGTTTTCGACACCTGCTTTTTTATCGGCTCTCTCAAGTTTAGTTTTACGCTGTAAATCGCAATCATGACAGAAACAAACCGGACAAACATTAATACAACTGGCACATTTTCTACATTTAGAGAATGTGTCGTAGAATAATTTAAACCTTTCTTTATTTGTCATTGCATCAAGCTTCTCAAAATCAGCTGCCCTATTTTGTTGAGAGATGTCGATTAATTTATTTACTAATTCATTTTCACCTTCCGAAATTCCTGAGATTAAATTGTCTGTAGCGACACTATCAATAGCTTTTTTACCTTTTTCTGATACTATTTGGATAATCCATTTATCTTGGCCTCGTTCTCCAATATTTAAATCAGATTTCATTGAAATTTTTCTTGGGCATCTAGTGCAATTAAGATATATAAGTCCATCTTTAATATCAATGATTTTATTACCAGTTTCAAGTTTAAATGAGATTTGTTCGACAGATATTCGAGATTCACCGACAATCTTTTCAGTATCAATTCCTTCTTTTTCAAGTGTTTTAATCAACACTTTCTTATTTATAGTTTCAGGGCATTCTATTCCAACAATTAAAATATTATCAAGATTAACTTGTCTAACTTTTGAAAGTTCGATGAATGCTCTAATATCACATGGCTTAGCAATAACAGCTATTTTTTTATTTTTAGCGCCATCCAGCTTTTTTCTCACGAAATTAGCGGTAGTATCGAGTCTATCATAATTATAGAGACAATATTGTCCAAGTAAATCCTGGGTTAGGTCATCGGGGTTTGTTATTTCTTTGGGTGCAAGGTCGAACCGAGTCTTTTTTGTATCGAACCATAAGACAGACTCGACAATATTGGCTTTAAGGAATAATTTCATTAATTCCATTATATTTTTGCTGGTACCAATATCATATGTTTTTTCTAATTCCATTGGAATGCCTCATTTATTTTTTATTTAATTTATTCCGAATTATCCTATTGCGTAGGACATCACCCTATGCATAAACTTTTTCCATAGGGGTCATTCTTATTCGGATTCTGAAATTTTAAGTGGACTTGGTCCCAATTCTTTTAACTTAGCAGTCATTTCGCGTGCAATCTCGGCTATTTTAGCGCCTTCAGCAGAGGAGCAATGGTCCATTATTACACGTTCAGGACTTAAACCAATGGACTCCAAGATTATTTGGACCATTTCTACCTGTCTTTTAGCAGATAGGTTTCCACTTTCGAAATCGCATTCCCCTTCATATCATCCGATTACGGCAACGCCATCAGCACCTTTGCGTAGGGCACGAAATATTAGGTCTGCTGATACTCGTCCAGTACATGTAACTCGGACAGTCCGGAATGATGCGGGATATTGTGCCCTAATTGTGCCCGCCATATCAAGTGCGCCGTAACCTCATTTATTACAGAGGAATGCAGCTATTTTTGGCAAGAATTCTGCCATTTTAATCATCTTATATATTTTTTAAATACGAATCCTGTTTTGCAAACAGCGTCCCTTATATAATTTGATTTTTTTATATAAGGTCATCCAGATTCGCGTATAGAACATTTTTCATATTTAAACCGCAAGAAGTGCGTCAAGGTATTCTTCGAATTGGATATCTCGATAATAACGTAAGGTTATACTATTGGACCGGCATATTGCTGCGCAAGCACCGCAGCCACGACAAGCTACATCACTTACTTCAATATTTCCTTCGCTATTAAATGATATTGCATTATAAGGACATATTGCAATACATTCGCCACATTTAGAACACCGATCTAAATCGACAACAGCCCTGATCAGTTCAATTATATATTCGCCTTTTTTTAGAAGTTGAATTGCTGATGCTGCAGCGCCTTTACCTTGAGATACTGAGAATTCAATTGCTTTTGGTCCTTGTGCAAATCCCGCAATAAATATACCTGGGACTTTTGTTGAAATTGGATCAAGTCGCGCATGAAATTCTCTGAAAAACCCATCAGATCCGCGTTCTAATTTTAATGTTTCAGAGACTTTTTCAGTTCCCCGAGTAGGTACTGCTGCAGACGATAGTACGACCAAATCTGCTTCTAATACTAAATGTCTATTACCTGACATATCTTCGACCAAACATTGGAGATTTTTTGTAATAGGGTCTTCTTCTACTCTTGCTACTTTGCCTTTTATGAACGAAATACCGGATTCTCTAGCTCTTCTATAATATTCTTCGTAGTCTTTTCCTGCAGCTCTAATATCGATAAAACAGATAGCAACCTCAATGTCCGGATATTCAGCTTTTAGTAATTTTGCATTTTTCATTGCGACCAAGCAACATACTGCTGAACAATATGCATTATGGCGGCAATCTCTAGACCCTACGCATTGGATCATTACTACTCTTTTAGGTGTTTTTTTATCCGAAGGACGGATTACGTGACTGCCGGTAGGACCATTAGGAGCCAATAATCGTTCCAATTCCAATTGATTTATGACATTTTTATATTCTCCATAACCATATTGGTCGCTTGTATAGATATCCCAGCCTGTTGCAACAATTATTAGACCAATATCGAGTTCAATTTCTTCAGGTTCTTGTGAAAAATCAATGGAATTCACATCACAAGCATCTACGCAATTATAGCATTTAATGCACTTGTCAATATTGATATCATAAATTGTTGGGACAGCTTGAGCAAAGGCAAGGTCGATTGCTTTTCGTGGTGAGAAGCCTTGGTTAAACCAGTTTGGATAAGATATTGGACAAACATCTCTGCAAGCGCCACATCCGGTACATGCATTTGGTCCAGTTTCTTTTACATATCTTGGTTTTTTCTCAACAATTATCTTGAAATTACCGATAAAACCCGAAGCACTTTTAACTTCAGCATGGGATATAATGTGAATTTTTGGATGTCTAGCAGCTTCAAGCATTTTTGGGCCGAGAATTCATATACTACAGTCATCAGTGGGGAATACGCGGTCCATCATTGCCATTTTACCACCGATTGTTGTTTCTTTTTCTACGATATAGACATCATATCCAGTATTTGCAATATCTAAAGCTGCGCTGAGACCGGCAACACCACCACCAACTATTAGCACTGTTGGAGTAATGTTCACGATCTTAGTAGGTACGGGTTCTAATATAGCGGCTCGTTTAGCTGCTGCCTTAAGTAATTCTTTGGCTTGTTCAGTTGCAAGTTCAGGTTCATTCATGTGGACAAATGCTGCGTGTTCTCTAATATTAGTAAATTCAAGATATCTAGGTTGTAATCCGGCGTCCTTTAAGACTGAATGAAATACTGGTTCATGGGTTCGAGGTGTACAAGCGGCAACAATAACCCGATTTAAATTGTTTTCTTTTATTTTTTCAGCAATAAATGCTGCACCAGGTTCTGTGCACATGGAAAGGTATTCTTCGGAGCATACTACATTAGGGAGCGTTTTAGCATATTTAACGCATTCAGGGACATCAATTACGCCAGCAATATTAATACCTCATCGACATACAAATACACCGATTCTTGGTTCCTCAGTTTCTTCTGTTTTTAGACCACTTTTTGCGGCTTTTTCTGCTTGAGTCATATTATAATCTTCCATACTACGTTCTGATCAATAACGAATTTGCTACTGATTTTCTATTTTTTTCCTATGCAATAGACAAAAGAATCTCTTTTATGAGATCTTTTTATTAATGTTTATGATAAGAAACACTAAAGGATATATAAAATTTTTTACACTAAAATTAAAGCAAAAATCAATATAATGTTTAAATCATGAACAAATTTAGATTATTGAAAAAAAAGAAAGAATATTAAATTTAAGTAAGATCTTTGTTTTTTGTTTGAACAGTCCCTACCATGCGAAAATTAGGAAAATTATTCCGGAAATTAAACACACAATGTTTATTGCAAAACTAAATATCAAATCGTCTCTGGATTTAATATTGTGATGTTGGACATTAAAAGTAAAATCAAGAATACCCAGAAAAATTAACGACCCTGAAGCAACTAAAGAAATAGTATTTGCAAAATATAAGTCGAGTAAATTTCCAATTGCAGCTATAATAAGAATTGGTGTTATCCACCCAAGATCTGCAAATGGAAACGACCTTTCAAAAGCGAAATAAATTTCTGGTTTTTCTTGCTTGTTTTCGATTAGGAAAAAGTATATCCAAAATCCAATAAATCCACATGCTAGAGCAATTTGTAATATACCAATAATATAATTAGACATTTATTTATCCATCTCCTTTTATTTTTTTATTTTATTAATCGGAAAATCTGCATTAATAAGTTTTACGCAATTAAGAGCACTATTTGCAGCAAGTTGTGTCCCTATTCCGTGGACATCAGTCCCGGCAGTGTCTCCGGAAATGTATAAACCTTTAATATTTGGAATTCTTGATGAAACTCTATCCTTACCCGCATGTCCGGGGAAATAAGCGAGAGCAGTTCCTTCTACGGGTGCGTCAGGCTTTCCTGTAAATTGAATTATATTTCCAGGAGTTGTCGTATCAACAAATTCAATGTTATTTTCTATTTCAGGTAATAATTCGAGAATATATGACCAGTATTTTTCAATCCAATCATTCCATTTGCTTGAATTTGGCTTTAATTTTGCGGGAGCTAATCCGCCAATAATTAATAATTGTTTCCCTTTTGGAGCAACACTTGGGTCCATATTACTCGTAATAGGTGCCATAAAAGCGGAATAATACGGGACAACGCTATTATCAATTTTTTCCCACATTTTATTTAAACTATTAGAATTAAATTCGTCTAATTTAACATAAAAAAGGTGCATTGCCGCGATTTCTTTAAATATCTGCTTTTTTAAAGCTATTTTGAATGTTACCGCACTATAAGATGCTTTTAGGTCTTTTATTAAGTTTATATATTGTTTATCCAGGACGGAGTTATCCGAAATTAAGTTTAAAATGGTTTTTTTAATACCAGCATTGCTAATAACAATCGGAGCATAATAGGTATCCCCATTTTTTAATTCTACTCCTGAAACTTTTCCGTTATCAGTGAAAATTTTAGAAACTTCTGAATTTAATTTAAGAACGCCACCATTTTTCTGAAATAATCTTATAAAAGCGTTTGGAATAGCGATTGCTCCACCAATTGGATAACCACCGCCATCATTTGGATAAGATGGATCTCGCATGCACCAAATAAATTCACCGGCACTTGCAATAGATTCAGGAATCGTGAAATATATCCCACACATGTAACTTAAAAATCCGTGTACAACGGGTGAATTAGTAAATTTATTGATATATTCTTCAAGAGAAATGTTCATTAACTCATATACTCTTTTACGAGACGAAGAAAACATATCAATATAAATATCTCTTAACATAATGGCATCCTTTTGAGTTGCACCCAATTGAGTTAAGTAATCAGACATTATTTCAAATTGTTTTTTAAAATCAGCGTTTTGAATTTGCTCTAAATCGGGAGTTTTAATAACTTTACTGTCTCTTGTTTTCATTATAGTTTTATAAGCCAGTCCAGTCCAAAAGGGTAATTCTTGTAATGGATCGCCACCGGATCTTTTAATAACTTTAGCAAAAGGGCATGGCTTTTTATTAGTATGCGAAAACATATGAACAGCTACGTCAATTGTAAAACCGTCTTTTTGATAGCTCGAGCACGCTCCACCAATTCGATTATTCTTCTCTAATAGAATTGTTCTATACCCTTTTTTTGATAAAATACTTGCGCATGCCGAACCACCAATACCACTTCCTATTACAATGACATCAAATTCATGATTTTTTTTCAATTTTTAATAGCACCTTTGTTTTTTATTTAAATACAGTTTTCCTTCCATGTCCCATACTTATAATGGACTGCTGGTCTATTTCATCATTTTTAGTTTCAAAATTTACATTTAAATAGACTCCTTTTAAGCTATCGTCAAATGAAATTCCAAGTCTTTCATGTTTTAATCTACCATCGGGGTCATTAGGATATTGTGCCATAAAATCAGATTCTTTTTTTACTTTTTTAAGATTTGGAATTTTACGTTCTAATGATTGCCATGGAAGAATAATTCCTTTATCCCAACGCTTTTTCATGAATTCAAAACATTCAGGCACGATTTTATTGATTAAGGGATGAGCTTCGGATTCTATTGGTTGTAAATATAAATGCGATTCACTTGTTAGCCCTGAAAACATTTTTAAAAACTTTTTGCGGTTAACTCGTTGCATACTTCCCAAGAAAGTAGGTATTGGAAAAAAATTAAACCAGAAATCTTTTAATCCATAGAATAATTTACTTGCTATACCATCAAACATGCAACCAATAGTTTCTATATTAGAATTTTCTAAGACCATGTTAAGCCCAGCAGAACACCATGTGATAATTATATAATAAGCCGAATTTGTCCATTGAGGTGTTCGCTCATTTCTTGCATCCTTTAAAACATCAATTAACCTATTTGCTGCTTGGTCTAAATTTTTAGACCTCTTGGGAATATCTCGAAATTTATATCCCAATTTCATATGCCGCCGGTCAAAAAAATCATCGTCCTCTCCACTTATTATGTGCCAATAATCTATTGGATATCCATCTTCGATGTGCGTATTCAATGCAAATAATACATCCCTATCAAAATCATTTAAAAACAAAAAAGTAGTGTCAGAACTATCTCCAAATAACAATTTCATTGTACCTTGCTGTAAATCGGCTCGAATTGCCATAGTAGGAGGAAAAAAGCAGTAGGTAAGAATTTTAGAAGAAATATTTTGGTCTATTTTGCCAGAAACTATATCTCTTGCTGTATAAATAGACTCCGTTAACCTTATTTTAGCCAAATCGCCGATAGTTTTCCCAAATTCCCTAAAAAAATATTGTAACCATTCCCACCCATAATCTTTAAACATTTCCCAAATATTTGGACCTAATGGAAGATAACTTTTTGTCGGAAAATCGTCGGGTATGTCACCAAATGTATTAATCGGCATAGTTTTCACTTTTAACATTTAATATTGGATTTTATCAGTTATTTATTTTCGAAAATAAATTAATTAAAACATTTAAAATGAATTAAAAATTTATTAGAATGAATTTATTAATATTTTTTTTGATTTAACATCTAAATAAATGAACGTTTAATAAACATTAAAATTTGAAGATATTTATATTATTACTCGTAAAAGTAATTGATTTATGACCTTTTTCAATAAAAAAATTCATTTTATTTTTTCCATAATTCAGTAAATAATAAGTCTAATTTATTGTAAACATTTTAAAAACAATTTAAATACAATACACAAAATATTTTAAACTTAAATTCAATCAAAATGTAGATATTAAATTACCTAAATTCAAATAAAACAAATCAATGAATAAGATAATTTCA
>Ga0190360_1000857_pt1 | contig 16217 bp, 9 predicted proteins | sample 48721834_MG_FD_161271 | JGI IMG/M metagenome (GOLD analysis project Ga0190360, IMG submission 161271) | Hydrothermal vent microbial mat bacterial communities from Southern Trench, Guaymas Basin, Mexico - 4872-18-3-4_MG | ecosystem: Environmental > Aquatic > Marine > Hydrothermal vents > Microbial... | reverse complement strand
AAAAAGAGCAGGCGCAAAAGTACTCAGGGGCGGTGCATTTAAGCCAAGAACTTCGCCATACAGCTTTCAGGGCCTGGGTGAAGAGGGACTCAAGATGCTTCATGAAGCAGCAGAAGAAAATCGATTAATTACTGTATCTGAGGTAATGGACACATCAACCATAGATCTTTGTGCAAAATATGTAGACATCCTTCAAATAGGTGCAAGAAACATGCATAACTATGCTCTCCTCAAACAGGTCGGAAAGATAAATAAACCCGTACTTCTAAAGAGAGGAATGTCTGCCACAATCGATGAATGGCTCATGGCCGCTGAATATATTATGGCAGGTGGAAATAGAAACATTATATTATGTGAAAGGGGTATACGCACATTCGAGACATGCACGAGAAATACACTCGATATTTCTGCAGTACCGGTAATAAAAGAAAAGAGCCATCTTCCTATCTTTGTAGATCCAAGTCATGCAACTGGTTTGAGGGACAAAATACCTCCACTATCACGCGCTGCGGTTGCTGCTGGTGCAGATGGCCTGATGATCGAGGTTCATCACAATCCAAATGAGGCACTCTCCGATGGTTATCAGTCCCTTCTTCCAGAACAATTTGAATCATTAATGGAAGAACTGAGAGTCACTGCATGGACTGTTGGAAGGAAGGTAGAATAAGATGTATGAGTTTAAAAATATTGTAATAGTAGGAGTTGGTCTTATAGGCGGCTCACTCGGAATGTCAATCAAAAGAAAGATAAACAGGGTGAATATAACCGGCATCGATGAGGAGCCAGTAATAAAAGAGGCTTTAGATCGAAAGGCCATAGACAGAGGAGTGGTTAAGGGACAGATCGACTGCATAAGAGACGCAGACCTGATATTCCTCTGCACACCAATAAATTCTATCTTAGAATTAATCGAAGATGTTGGAACACGAATAAAGAAGGATGCCCTTGTAACAGATGTGGGAAGTACAAAGACAAGGATAGTCGATAAGTCATTGAAATATATAAATAGTAATGGCTATTTTATTGGTGGACATCCAATGACAGGCAGCCATGGCTGCGGCATAAAATGGGCCGATCCACTTTTATTCGAAAATTGCATCTATGTTCTTACTCCTGGTGAGGAGATTCCCCTTCCACTCATTCACAAATTCGGAAGTTTGTTAGAGAAAATAGGCGCAAGGGTAATATTAATGAGTCCATCGACACACGACCGCATTGCAGCATTTGTCAGCCATCTGCCGCAGATAGTTGCAGTATCAATGGTAAACATGATTGCTGCTCATAACAAAAACAATGGAAATTTTCTCAAGATGGCTGCAGGCGGTTTCCGCGACATGACTAGAGTTGCATCGAGTCCATATTCATTATGGAAAGAAATACTCGAGACCAATAAAGATAACATATTAAATGCGATCGATCAATTCACCAAAGAAATTCAAAACATAAAATTCATGATTTCAAAAGACTCTGCATCTGAATCGTTCAATCGGGCATCTATCAGCCGCCTATCGATCCCTTCTGATACAAAGGGGTTTCTCCATCCCCATTTTGACCTCTATATACAGGTGGAAGACAGGCCAGGAGAAATATCAACAATATCATCTCTCCTTGCACAAAAAAACATTAATATTTGTGACATAGAGATTCTCAAGGTAAGAGAACAGGAAGCTGGAACAATGAGACTATCATTCGAGACAAATAAAATCCGAACTACTGCAATTAGACTTCTTAAAAACAAAAGATACAATTGCTGGATAAGAGATTGATGATATTTCTGATAGATCAGAGTATTTGAAAAACAGACTTTTTTGTGAGAGTCGTTAAAAAACTCAATTATTATTAATTACTCCTGTTTCATAGATAAAATAAATCTCGATTAATTCCAACTATGGTTCGCCTGCCTACATTAAAACAATAACAAACAATCTTGTCATCCTTTTACTTTTCGAATGAGTCATAAAAGATCCTTTTTTATAAATTAATTCAGGATCATTTGATTCCTCTATTTTTTCATCTCATCTGAGCTCTCCACCTCTCAATATCATCCCTTTCACCAATAACGAGTATCCTGTCGCCGGATTCAAATCTATATGATGCCTTTGGAAGTACTGTTTTTATCTCACCCGAAGGTTTTATCTTCTTTATAAAAACTATCCTCAAATTGTGTTCATAAAGCTTGCCTATATCCTTTATAGTCCTGCCAATAAACCTGGCTGGAATCTCAATTTCTATCATGCTTGCACCATCTGCCAGATCTATCCTCTCTGTAGTGTCGGTGAACTTTATTCCCAGCTCCACTCCCTGTGCCATGTTTTGTTTCAGAACCAGCTCATTATAGGCAGCGGCCATGTCTCTCTGCCATATCGTTCCGATTATCTTTCTAGATTTAACCGAATCCACAACAGGCAGCTCATTAATATCCTCCCTTTCAAATGCCTTGAGTGCTACATCCAAAGAATCCTCACCTGTTACCCAGAACTTCAGTTCATGTGCAAGATCCCTGGCCCTGATTCCACTTGCTCTTTTTGAATCATACACATAGGGACGTAAATCTCGTGCAAAAATAACGGACCTTAACCTTCCATCTTTATCTGTAACAAAAAAATTAAGGTGCTTGCTTCGAAGAACCTTTGAAAGCAATTTTTCAAATGGCATATCTTCATCTACTGTTTCCATCTCTCTTCGCATTACTTCTCTGACTCTTATGGTTCTGAACAGGTTTGTTTCGTAACCAGATTTTATCCTAACCCCTCTTCTCACAAGCTTCATCGTATAAATTGACTCCTCTTTAATTCTGCCTGCAACAACAGAACCCAGCACGCACGAAATCATAAGAGGAAGAATTATATGGTAATTACCTGTCAGTTCAAAAATCATCACAATCGCCGTTAGCGGTGCATGAGTCGTGGCTGATACAACTGCTCCCATTCCAACAAGGGCATATGCTCCAGATGAGGCGACAGAACCTGGAAAGAGGTAGGAACAAACACTACCCACGATGCCGCCAAGCATACTCCCTAGAAACAGAGAGGGTGCAAAGACTCCACCCGAACCACCAGATCCTATTGTAATAGGAGTAGATATCATCTTCAACATAAAAAGGAGTGCAAGAGCACCAATACCATACCCACCTGTGAGTGCAATATCTATTGTAGAATACCCAACACCAAATATGTTTGGGAACCAGATGCCAATCAATCCTATTAAGATTCCGCCTGATAAAGGTTTTAAATATTCCGGTAGTGGAATCTTTTCAAAAACATCCTCTGTTGCATAAAGCGTCTTTATAAAAACAACTCCCATGACTCCTGCTAGTAGACCAAGAATCGTATATGGAATCAACTCCCAGTAACTAACCAACTGGTAAAATGGTACTGTAAAGGCAATCTCATTGCCAAGTAAAGATCTGGAGACAACAGTTGCAACAACAGAAGATACTACAACAGTACTGAATTGGCCAACCCCAAAACTTCCTAAAATTACCTCTGCAGAAAATAGTGCACCAGCCACAGGAGCATTGAATGTGGCAGCGATTCCAGCAGCAGCTCCGCAACCAACCAGATTTCTGAGATGAGTGCCAGAAAGATTCAGCCACTGTCCAACAGTAGAGCCAAGAGCAGAACCGATCTGAACTATTGGGCCCTCTCTTCCAACAGAACCCCCGGATCCAATGCATACAGCAGAAGCTATGCTCTTTACAACAACGACTCTAGGCCTGATGCGCCCATTATTTAAAGCAACAGCTTCCATTACCTCTGGGACTCCATGCCCCTTGGCCTCTCTTGCAAAGAAATAGACAATGTGTCCGACTATTATTCCACCAGCAGCAGGAACTATCAATTTTGTGTACCATGGAAGCTCACCAATTGTGTTAAGCGTATATTCAGAAACTTTCCAAAAGAGATGCTGAAAAAAAGCAATTAAACTGCGAAATCCCACGGCCCCGAATCCACCCAGAAGACCCGTCAGAGCAGCCAGAACTATCATAAATGTATGGCTTGTTACAGGAATTTTTTCGAGAAGATTTTTAAATCTCGCTCTACTCATTTTCCAACAACCCTGTATCCAATGTCCTTCCTGTAGTATGCACCATCAAATGTTATCCTGCTCACTCCAATATACGTCTTCTCAATTGCACCCTTAACACTGGAATCGATGCATGTTATGCCAAGCACCCTGCCTCCAGAGGTTATTAATTGATCACCTCTTCTCTTTGTGCATGCATGAAACACTAAAGTATCTGAAGAAACATCATCGAGGCCGTGAATTGTTTTACCCTTTTCATATTTGCCTGGATATCCGCCAGATGCGATTACTACACACACGGCAAATCCCTTCTTTATCTTCAGCTCAACCTCACCCACTCCTCTTTTTATCGAAGCTTCCATGAGGTCAACAAGATCTGTTTCTATTAGCGGCAGAATGGCCTGTGTCTCTGGATCACCAAATCGGCAGTTAAATTCAAGTACCTTGGGACCTTCGGTTGTTATCATGAGCCCTGCATAAATGACTCCCCTGTATTCCCTTCCTTCTTCTCTCATGCCCTTTATAGTCGGATCGAGTATCTTATGCCTTATGATCTTCAGCATTTTAGAATCTACAACAGGAGCAGGAGCATAGGCACCCATTCCACCTGTATTCGGACCCCTGTCGTGTTCGAATATGGGTTTATGATCCTGTGCTGGTGGAAATACGACCATGTCCACTCCATCTGTAACCGCCAGTACCGAGGCCTCCTCTCCCTGAAGAAACTCTTCGATCACTAAACGGCTTCCAGCTTCACCAAACACTCTTTTCTTCATTATTTGATCGATTCCATCATAGAGTTCTGACCTTGTGTGACAGACCAGCACTCCTTTGCCTGCCGCAAGACCATCGGCCTTTAAAACTAATGGTGGTTCTTTTTTATTTATATATGCTACTGCTTCTTCGGGATCAGTAAAGATTTGATAATCTGCAGTGGGTATTTTGTATTTTTTCATAAACCTTTTTGCAAATCCCTTGCTTCCCTCAATCTCTGCTGCTGCCCTGTTCGGCCCAAAAATTGGCAGTCCATTCTCCTGAAATCTATCGACAATTCCAAATGTAAGAGGCAATTCGGGTCCTATGACTGTAAGATCTATTCTTTTCTTTTTTGCAAACTGAACAAGACCCTTTATGTCGGTTGCTTCTATATCGACACATTCTGCTATCTGTGAAATGCCCCCATTTCCAGGGGCACAGTAAATCTTTTCAACCCTTGGACTCTGTGATATTTTCCATACTAATGCATGTTCCCTGCCGCCACTTCCGACTACAAGAACCTTCATCTTCTCCTCCTTATCTTTCCCTTCTTTATTACCTTTTTCAATTCATTTATTTCATCTCTGAGTTCGGCCGCCCTTTCAAATTCCAGTCTTTTTGAAGCTGCCATCATCTCACTCTCTATGTTCTCTATCATCTCTTCTATTTCCATTCTTGAAAGCGACTCAAGCCGCCTTTCTTCGGGCAGATAGGATATCTTCTTGGAATCTGCCACAGCAGTTGTTGAGATTACCTCTTCAACACTCTTATATATGGTCTTCGGAGTTATTCGGTGCTCCTCATTATACTTCTGCTGAAGCTTTCTTCTCCGTTTTGTCTCATCATAGAATTTCTTTATACTATCTGTAATGTTATCCGCATATAGTATTACCAATCCATCTATGTTTCTCGCAGCCCTTCCCGCAATCTGCATGAGTGAACGCTCGGATCTTAAAAAACCTTCCTTATCTGCATCTAAAATCGCCACCAGAGACACCTCTGGAAGATCGAGACCCTCCCTTAACAGATTTATTCCCACAAGTACATCGAAATCAGCAAGCCTCAGACCTCTAAGTATCTCAACACGATCAAGCGCTCCTATTTCTGAATGAAGATATCTAACCCTTATTCCTATCTCTGACAGATATTCAGAAAGATCCTCTGCCATCCGTTTTGTAAGGGTTGTAACGAGTACCCTCTGCTTCCTTTTAACCCTCTTGTTAATCTCCTCTATCAGATGGTCTATCTGACCCCTTGTTGGATGAATAACAACTTCAGGATCTATCAGACCGGTCGGCCTTATTATCTGTTCTACTATTTCTCCACCGCACTTCTCAAGCTCGTAATCTGCAGGAGTAGCAGATACAAATATAACCTGTTTTATAAGTGATTCAAATTCATCAAACTTCAGAGGCCTGTTGTCGAGTGCAGATGGCAATCTGAATCCATGTTCGACAAGTGTCTCTTTTCTTGCACGGTCACCATTGTACATGGCACGAATCTGCGGAATCGTCACATGAGACTCATCTATGATCATAAGAAAATCGTCCGGGAAATAGTCTATCAAACATGAGGGCCTCTCTCCTGGTTTTCTTCCTGAAAGATGTCGCGAGTAATTCTCTATTCCTGTGCAGTAACCAACCTCTTCCATCATTTCTATATCATAATTTGTTCTCATCTCCAGTCTCTGAGCCTCAAGCATCATTCCCCGGGAACGAAAATACTCGAGCCTCTCTTTCAACTCCTCTTTTATCGACTTTATGGCCTCCTTCAATTTCGGATATGTTGTTACAAAATGTTTTGCAGGATATACGGCAACAAGTCTCTTCTCCTCAAGTGTTTTGCCTGTCACAGGATCTATCCTTAAAATCCTGTCAACAACATTTCCCCACATCTCAACTCTTAATGCAGTTTCATCATAGGCAGGGAAAATCTCTACAACATCTCCTCTTGCACGAAATGTTCCCCTGTGAAAATCTATATCGTTCCTTGTGTATTGAATGTCGACCAGGCCTCTTAGTATATCGTCACGATCGATCTTTTGCCCCTTCTCAATCAATAGAAGTAAATCTCTGAAATCTTTTGGCGAGCCCAGTCCATAAATGCATGATACAGAAGCAACTATTATAACATCATCCCTCTCAATCAGCGAGCTTGATGCCTTTAGTCGCAGACGGTCTATCTCATCATTTATAGATGTATCCTTCTCAATGTAGGTATCTGTTGATGGAATGTATGCCTCAGGCTGGTAATAATCATAATAGCTTATGAAATATTCCACTGCATTATCAGGGAAAAATCCCTTCAGTTCACCATATAACTGCGCAGCAAGTGTCTTGTTGTGGGATATTATAAGGGTTGGTTTACCTATCCTTGCTATTACATTTGCCATTGTAAATGTCTTGCCCGAGCCCGTCACACCAAGGAGAGTCTGAAAGCGACTGCCATTAAATATGTTTCTTGTCAGCAGTTCTATGGCTCTTGGCTGATCCCCACACGGCTTTAAATTCGATTTTAACTTAAACATTCCCATTGAGTTAAACATTGATCATAAATAACTAATTTTAATATAATTGAAAATATAAAGAAAGTCAAGACCATTAAAATTATCTTGATTTTTGAATGGTTATATCGTATATTTTTTGTTTAAGTAATAACCATATAAAGGAGAATCCTGCCTTATGATGCAGACACTCAGAGATTATATGAAACATATTATCATAATAACTGCCATTGCCTTTATTGCCACAATAGTGTTCAGCTGGGGTATGGGTGGATTCAAGGGAAAGAGATCGGCTGTGGAGAGAGGAATAATCGGAATCGTTAATGGCAAGAAGATAATGTATCAACAGTTCAATGCTTCAGTCAATCAGGCAATAGAATATCAGAGACAGCGGTCAAATAATGCAGAACTAACAGATCTCCAAATAAGATCAATACGGGATCGTGTCTGGGAAGACATGGTAAGAGAAATTCTATTTCATGAACAGATACAGAAGTACGGTTTAAGTGCAACAATAAAAGAAATAAGTATAAATTTGCAGAACAATCCGCCATCCTTTGTAAAAAATTTAGAACAGCTTCAGACCGATGGAGCATTCGATATAACAAAGTACAGACAGGCAATAAGCGATCCTGCCAACAAGGAGACCTTTACAAAGTTGATTGTTAACCACTTTGCGATAAATCTTCCATACGATAAATTGATTCAATATATCATATCCCTTGCCAGAGTATCTGACGCCGAAGCCGAAATGACATTTAGAAGAGAAAACGAAAAGGTTAAGGTTAATTATATCTTCTTTGATGCAGATTCTATTCCTAAAGAAAACATTAAGATAGAAGATTCTGAAATAAAAAAATATTATGAGGAACACAAGGAAGATTACAGGGTTCCAGAAAAAAGAAAGATACAGTATGTGTTGTTCGAGAACAAACCATCAAAGGACGACAGCACTCAGACTCTATATGACATACAGGATATACTAAAAGAGATCAAAAGCGGCGGTTCGTTTGAAGAGCTTGCGAAAAAATATTCGGAAGACGAGGGCACTGCATCGGAGGGGGGTGATCTCGGCTATTTCAGCAGAGGGATGATGGTCAAGCCTTTTGAGGATGCTGCCTTCTCTGCCAAGATTGGTGAAGTAGTTGGACCAATAAAGACACGATTCGGACTGCATCTGATAAAAGTTGTTGATCGCAAGAAAGAAGATGGTGAGGTGAAGGTTCATGCCAAACATATTCTTTTAAAGTATAAACCGAGTCCAGCCACTTATGAATATATTACTCAGAGTTCAGACTATTTTTATAAAGAAGTAAGATCAAAGGGACCGGAGTTTTTTGCTCGGCTTGCAAAACAGGAGGGTTTTGACCTCAAAGAAACCCCTTTGTTTAAACAAGGTGAATTCATAAGAGGAATCGGAATAGAGCCAACTATCAACTATTATACATTCAGTCAAAAACTCTACTGGGTAAGCCGACCTATCTATTCGGGAGAAAAAATTTTCGTTTTTCAGATAATCGATATTGAGAAATCCCACATCAAACCTCTGGAAGATGTAAAGACAGAAATAGTATCACTCCTTGAGAAAAAAGAGCAGAAGAAAATAGCAGGCAAAATGTGTGAAGAGTTCTGGAAAAGTATAGATTATAAAACCAGCTTTGAGGAACTGGCAAGAAAACACTCGCTAACACTGCAGAGTACAGACTTTTTCACACTCGGAGCATATATTCCTGGTGTAGGCAGAGAACCCGATTTTGCTGGTACTGCTTTTAAATTAAACATTGGTGATATATCACGCCCAATCGAGGGTGAGAATGGATATTATATAATCAAGGTTACAGATAAAATCGAATTCGATAAAAACCAGTTCGAATCACAAAAGAATGAGATAAAAAGGAGACTCTTTGCTCAGAAACAGCAGCTCGTTTATCAGGAGTGGTATAACAGCCTGAAGAGAAAGGCTAAAATAAAAGATTTCAGGAGTCAATACTTTTAGAGTACTGGCACATGGTTTCAATTAATAATGAGTGAGGGGTATGTTTTCTTTATTCCTCTCTGCCATCACCTCAAAATTTCTGAAGCTCTCAAACCACTCAATCATTCCGATATATGCAGGCACTGCCGCACTCTCATGAGTTCCACCCGGTATTGTTACCAGTTCCACACTACCGGCTCCGTTCTGTTTTAAATTTTTCACTGCTGTTAAAGCGTTCTGGTACATTACAACATCATCCGAATCGCCATGGAAAAATCTTATTGGCGCTACTGGAGACCAGTCCAAAAGTGTGTTTTCTTCAAGTGCAGGAATCACATCCTCTTCGGTTCCATTGATACAATCATCAATGAATTTTTGATTCAACAGTTGAGTCAACCTGTCGGGAAGTTCCTTCGTTATTTCAAAGTATGTCTTTGTACCATCAAAGAGCTCTGGCATCATCTCTCCATAAGGAGGATTGAAAAACTCTTCCAGTCTGTTCCATCCGTAGATATCGTCATAAGCGGTTAAGGTGTATCCAATATATAAAAGATGAGTGTAAGATGTATCCTGCAGAATAGTATCCATTGTCCCTGCAAGATCGTAAGGCCCGGCCATTGGTGCAGAGGCCGTTATATTAAACTCATCCCCATATGACTCCTCAATTTGTTTTTGAACCGCAAGTGTAACATATCCGCCCTGAGAGTATCCTCCTAAAAATAGCTTTCCATTGAAAGATATATTATTGTCATTACAGTAATTTTTCGAAGCCCTTATCATGTCAATTACCGCAAGTGCTGAAGACTCTGCATGCAAATATGGATGCATTATCCCCGAGACTCCCAGCCCGAGATAATCGGCCTCACATGTCAAATAGCCAATGGATGCAGATATCAATCCGACTGGTGAGTATAGAGGATTAACAGATGCAACCATATATCTATTTGTCACTGTTCCATGATGATGACTCAGCATGGGAAATGGTCCTGATGTCTGTGGTATGAAGAGTGCTCCAGAAGCCACCTCCCCCTTTCCCTCATGATCAACCGTTTGATACACAATCTTTATAACTTTTACCGAATGTTCTAACTGTATCGGAAGCTCAATCTGAAATGTGTTGAGGATAAGCCCTATATATTCCAATGAAAACTCCCCAATTTGTGTTGCCTCTATTATGTCACCTCTTTTATGGCTGCCATTTTCATCCGGTCCAACACCACCTTCTCTATAACATCCATACATAACAATCAAAGTTAGAAAAACAGTAAACCATCTAAACACCGTTTTCTTCATTTTTATTTACCTCAACAATAGAGCCTTTTTAATTTTTGTCCTTCCCCTGCACTTCATAACATAGATGTATAGACCGCTGCCGACAGATCTTCCCTCATCATCGCACCCATTCCATACTTCCGCGTAAAGGCCAGGCTCTTTCTCTTCATCGATCAATGTACGAATCTTTCTTCCGCTTGTATCAAAAATATCGATTCTAACACTTGCCTTCTCTTTTATTGTGTATGATATAGTAGTTTCTGAGTTGAACGGATTGGGATAGTTCTGCATTAATAAATACCCATATAGACTTTTAATTTCTCCTACCCTATTCTCCACATTCATATATTTCCCTAAGGTAATATAGCAAAACTCTGAAATCTCAACATAAATCAAATCTTCGTCATATCCAGCTGGCATAAGATTTGACCATCTGCCATTTACCGTCGAAAACATATATATTGGAATTTTGGAAGGATCCGATACTCCGGCCTCATCAAGATCCTCTTGAGTATATGGTATCCTCAGTGTTACTGGTATCAGAAACCTGATACCATCGGGCGACAGATAAAAGATCGTTCCAATTCCAGAGACCGTGTCTGGCAGCACAGGCATTTTATCGGCCCTCCCGATTGATATCTCGGTTGTATCCACAAGACTACCTGGAGATATGATTATCTCAATATCTAATGAATCATCCAGAATGGTTCCTCCACTTGCACCAATCTTTTTATTTGATGTTATCTCTACTGTGGCCTCTCCTGTTCTAAAACAATAAGTAGTATCAATAGAATTTTCATTTACAGATAGATCGACAGCTTTAACATTCACCGTAACACTACTATTTTGATCAAAACTCTCACTAGGCCTATACTTTATTTTATACCTATTATTATTTGGAGTTACCGTTACATCAAAACCATTTTGAACGATTCCGTTTCTTACTATCTCCTCACCGTTAACTGAGATTTTTATTGAGTCCCTGTTTACTCCTGTTGTACTGTCTATTATGCTAAATTCTATGCTCGTATTCTTTGCTACCCATTGAGCCCCCGATGGTGGATAGCACCATCTAATAGCAGGAGAATCATCATCCTGTATAACTCCGATACCTGTGAGGTATATCTCCTTTGGATTTTCATCTGGATCGTTATTCTCAAACTTAAGAACACCGTTCTTAGATCCGGATGATGTAGGAATAAAACTCACCTCTATTTTTAATGATTCTCCTTGATCCAAAGTAAATGAATCGACCTCATTATCGATGGAGAAATTATTTGAATTGGGTCCAGTTATTGATGTTGAGTTTACCACGAGAGTCAAATTTCCCATATTTTTAACCGTGAATTTCTGTGAACTGCTTTCGCCAATAATTACATTGCCAAAATCTTTAGAATCAGGATCAACATCTATATCTGGTGCAACTCCTCTTCCCTTAAGTTCGACCTCAAATGGATTCTCATCAGGGTCATCACTTTCTATTGTAAAAGTTGCACTCCTGTTGCCCAGAGAACTCGGGCTGAATCGTATCACGATATCATGAGTAGAATCTGGCTTAATTGCAAAACTTCCACTTCCACTTGTAAAATTAAAATCAGAGGAATTTGTGCCTGTTATTTCTGTTGAAATTACATTTAGAACATCACTGCCCTCATTTGTAATCGAAAAGGTCTTTGACGAATATTCACCGATTAGAATATCGCCATAATCATACATTGAGGGTAAAACATCTATATCCGGGCATCCTTTAAAATTTGCAGTCAGTGTTACCTGATCTGTAACGGTTCCGTCTCGCAAGTAGTGTTTTAGATAGAGTTGGTCTCCATCGATTGTTATTTCACAATATCCATAATCCTCTTTGTATGATTCAAGCATATAACCATTACCATCTTTATTAGGATTGACCGAGTGGAGTGGTGCACCACCATTTCCTGCAACGATCTGTACAGTCCCATTCTCAGGATCAAGCGGTGGATTTTTTTCTCCATTTAGCTCCAGCTTTTTCGTCCTTAAATAGTAGTGAGCATGTCCAGTAAATATAATATCGCATCCTCTTTTATAAAGCGGAACACCCCATGTATCATGAATCTCATCCTCATATCGCTTTGCATCAAAATCAAAGACTGGTCTATGCCAGAATGCGAAAAGCCATGTCTTTGTGTTGCTATCAATTGCATTTAAGAGCATGCTGTACTGACCACCCTTCTTGTATGAGAATTCAGAATCCAGTATAATAAATCGAGCGTTTTTATAATCAAACACAAAGAATTTACCATAGTTTCCATATTCCTGATACTGGCCGGGTAGATATTGATTCCAGTTATTCAGACCTTCAGAATAATTCAACATATCATGATTTCCAGGACAGGCCATATATTTTGGAGGAACCGAATTCTGTCCTGTTCCACCCAGTATGCTATCACAGGCCGCCTTCCATATATCCCACTTCTCTGAAATCCTTCCATCACCAACAACATCTCCAACATTAATTATAAATTTGTAATCGGGTGTATTATTAACCATTGATCTCAGCACCTCTCTGTGCCGAGCATCATCAGATCTTGTATCTCCATAAACTATAAACTTCCAAGAAGCAGAATACGACCGATTGTTAAGCAAACAGAAAATCAGAAGTGCATAGAGTATCCTGAAACGATTCTTGCCGCAAAAGGCTCTGAATAGCATACGAATCATGTTCTCCTTACCTTATCAATTTTTTTTATAAGTTAACAAATCAATATTCTCTTTTCAAGGAAAATATATACCCGGTTAAACAGTTATTTAAGCTAAAAATCTGTAGCGTTTAACTTGCCTCTATTATTTAAAATTCCACATTCACACCTAGTGCGTATGCTGTTACTTATGATTTTTAGTCTTGCATATTTACTTCATTTTCTTTATCATTATATTAAACTTAAAATTAAGTAAGTATAATCTAAACAATTAATAATAGGAGTAGATATGAAACCACAAGATTTCATCATAATGGAAGACCAGTATGGTGCACACAACTACCATCCTCTCGATGTAATATTGACAAAGGGGAATGGAATCTGGGTATATGATATTGAAGGCAATAAATATCTCGATTTTCTCAGTGCGTACTCTTCTGTAAATCAGGGGCACTGTCATCCGCGCATCTTAAAGAAATTGACCGAACAGGCAAAAAAGCTTACAATAACCTCTCGTGCCTTTCGCAACGATCAACTCGGACTGCTCTGCAAGGAGGTATGCGAACTGACAGGCATGGAAATGATGCTTCCTATGAACAGCGGAGCCGAAGCTGTTGAGACCGCAATAAAGACCGCACGCAAATGGGGATATACAAAAAAGGGTGTAAATATGAATAGGGCCGAAATCATCACATGTGAAAATAACTTTCACGGCCGTACAACAACAATTGTCGGGTTCTCAACAGAAAGATTGTACAAAGAATACTTCGGGCCATTTACGCCTGGTTTCAAGACAATACCATTTGGAGATCCAGAATCTCTCAGAAAGGCCATAAATAAAAATACTGTAGCATTTCTTGTAGAGCCAATTCAGGCCGAAGGAGGAGTTCTGATTCCTCCTGAAGGTTATCTAAAAGAGTGTGCCGAGATCTGCAGGGAGAATAATGTGCTTCTCATACTCGATGAAATTCAGACAGGTCTGGGCAGATGTGGAAAAATCTTTGCATGTAAATATGATGGCGTTCAGCCCGATATATTCATTCTTGGCAAGGCTTTGTCAGGAGGATTTTATCCCGTATCAGCAGTAGTTTCAAGTAAAGAGATACTCGGAGTCTTTACACCAGGAGAACATGGTTCAACATTTGCAGGTAATCCGCTTGCATGCAGCATAGCCCGTGAGGCCTTAAAGGTTCTAATAGAAGAGAGACTTGTAGAAAACTCAGAAAATCTCGGTAAATATTTTATGGACAGATTGAAAACAATAGAGAGTCAACATATTAAAGAGGTACGTGGAAGAGGGCTTCTCATTGGAGTGGAGCTTAAGAAAGAAGCAGGCGGTGCAAGAAGATTCTGTGAAGCTCTGATGAAGGAAGGCCTTTTATGCAAAGAGACTCATGAACATGTAATACGATTTGCACCTCCACTGGTAATCACAAAGAAAGATATTGATTGGGCATTTGAAAGGATTAAAAAAGTGCTTACAAATGGAGGATAATAAAAATGAAATATAAGGCATTTACATTAATTATATTTTTTATCATTCTTTCCACTTCTGCTCTTTCTCGATCCATCCCTCAGCATAAAAAATATAAAGATGGTATTTATGAGGGAAGTGGTTTTGGGCATGAAGGAACGGTTCATGTTCGGGTAATTATTGAAGATTCAAATATAAAAGATGTAATCATTATCAAACATCCAGAATATGAACATGAAGAAGCCCTTAAAGAAATCCCCAAAAGAATTATTGCTAATGGTGGAATAGAGGGTGTCGAAGCAATTACTGGTGCAACCGAAACAACCAATGCTGTTCTTAATGCAGTCAAGAGCGCTCTTGAGAAGGCTGTTGAAATCAAAAAAAGCGCATCAGAAGCGACCGAAAAAAGTGATAAAATTTCTATTGGCCCCAAGACGATTCTTCCTGCTCCAGTGTGGGTCATAGGATCATATGACAATCAGGGAAAACCCAACATGATGACAGCAGCATGGGTTGGAATATGCTGCTCCCGTCCACCATGTGTTGCTATATCCTTAAGAAGTGCTACATATACACATGGAAATATCATTGAAAGGAAGGCCTTTACGGTTAATCTCCCTACAGAAGAACTTGCCGGCAATGCAGCCTATTTCGGGAGTGTTTCAGGAAGAGATGTAGATAAACTGAAGGTTACTGGCCTTACAGCCATAAGAGGAGATTCTGTTGATGCACCATATCTTAAAGAATTTCCAATCAACATTGAATGCAGAGTTGTTGAGATTCATGAGCTTGGCTCCCACACAATGTTCATTGGTGAGATCAAAGATGTCAAGGTAGATCCCTCAATATTGAACAGAAATGGTTATCCTGATATTGAAAAGCTGCATCCAATCATATTTTCACCTGGAAGCTTCAGCTTTTACAAAATAGACGGACTCTTGGGTAAAATCTCAGAATTGAGAGAACAGTAGATTTTTCTATCTGAAAGAATGGATGACATACATGCAATACAGACGCCACTGCCTTGGAGAGGTGGCGTCTGTAATGATTCTGAGAGATTGTATCAAGAGTATCTTCAGATATTGATTAAGACAATAGGCAAATCCATATATAAATTTTCATAATCGTAAAATAACCCATTTTTAATACAGTCCCAATTATAAATCCCTTAATATTGATTGATGTTATTTATGAATTATTCAAAACAATCCTTTACGGAAGACAAAATTTATTTCTTGCAAATCTTCATTAGAACAATTAGATTAAGAAATATTTTTTTAAAATATCAAGATCAGTATGAGGTACGACAGGGAAATACATCGCAGACGATCGATCAGATTAAAGGATTATGATTATTCTCAACCAGGCGCATATTTTGTGACTATTTGTGTAAAAGGTAGAAAATTATTATTTGGCGAGATAATAGATGGTCAAATGGTGATTAATAGATACGGAGAGATTGTAAAATATACATGGTATGATTTACCCAATCATAATGACAATATTTTATTGGATGAATTTGTAATTATGCCAAATCAT
>Ga0190360_1000856_pt1 | contig 16223 bp, 14 predicted proteins | sample 48721834_MG_FD_161271 | JGI IMG/M metagenome (GOLD analysis project Ga0190360, IMG submission 161271) | Hydrothermal vent microbial mat bacterial communities from Southern Trench, Guaymas Basin, Mexico - 4872-18-3-4_MG | ecosystem: Environmental > Aquatic > Marine > Hydrothermal vents >... | reverse complement strand
CAGCTGACGGTCCGAGAGGTTATACCACTGCTGAAGCAAAAGGGCCTTAAACATAACGAGGGGAGGATAAGAAGGACGGCCAAGACTGGGGTGATAGAGCTTGCTGAGTTCCTTCTGCAGGGGTTTCATACTATCAATTTAGGAATATATCCGAACTGTTCACCAAATACCTTCCTCTGAACGACTAGAGTATTCTTTTTGATGTCTCAAAAGTCATCTCTAAACGCTGCTTCGTAATCTCGGCCGAGACCATGTCATCCGTTGATTAAAGCGCCCTCAAATACTTTAACCTTGTTCGGCAAAGAAGGCAACAAGGGGCTAAAACAGTTCGGATACGATCCTGCAGACGTCTTCAAGGAACACCCTGTCTTCCTCTGTGAAGGGCGATAGGGTATGGGAGTCTATGTCGAGTTCTCCAACGATCTCTCCACCCTTGAAAAGGGGGATCACTATCTCAGACTTCACCTTTGGACTGCACGCCAGGTAATTCCCCTCCTTTGAGACGTCCTGGACTATGAACGTCGTCCTCCTTTCGGCCGCCTGGCCGCATATGCCCCTTCGGAAAGGTATCCTTACATGCTCAGTCGGCTCTCCGACAAAAGGTCCCAGGACAAGTTCCTTTTTTGATCGATCCACGAAGTAGAACCCGACCCAATCGTAGTGAGGGACATTCTCAATGAGCAACTGGCAGATGGTTCGGAGTTTCTCGTCCCTGCCAGACGGCCCCTTAATGATCTCCCTCACCCTCTCGAGGAGGGAATTGAAGATCTTCTCCTGAGTTTTTCCCATATTGTCCTCTGACAATGACGCAATGCTCAGGGTATCTCAACCCCATCCCGGCTTCCGAAGGCGTGCGGCGAAGGTCAGTACTCTATCCCCTTCCTCGAAGTCACTCCCTCCCTGAAGGGGTGTTTCACCTCGCGCATCTCGGTGACCAGGTCGGCCAGCTCGAGCAGCTTCGGGTGGGCGCCGCGGCCGGTGAGCACCACGTGGAGCTCAGGAGGGCGCTTCTTGAGGACCTCTACGACCTCATCCACATCCAGCAGCCCATAGGCGATGGCGTTACAGATCTCATCGAGCACCACCATGAAGTAACGGCCCGAGAGGATCTTTTCCTTGCAGGTCTCCCATGCCTCCTGAGCAGCCTTCACGTCCTCGGGGTTTGGGTTCTCGGGGTCCACGTGCACGAATCCCCGCCCCAGGGCCACGAGCTCGAGCTCCGGGGCGAGCCTCCGGGCTGCGGCCTTCTCCCCGTAGGGCCAGTCCCCCTTGATGAACTGCAGCACCGCCACCCTGAAGCCGTGCCCCACCGCCCTCATGGCCATACCGAGGGCGGAGGTGGTCTTCCCCTTGCCGTTGCCGGTCAAGACGATGATCGATCCCCTTTCATCTTTCATCGTGGTACTCCTGCAGGGCCTTGACGCGGAGCCTGCCTTCCTTCAAGGCGCTGATCCCCTCCACGGTGGCCTGGGCCCCGGGGATGGTGGTCACCACGGGGATGCCATAGGCGAGGGCCGTGGTCCTGATGGCCACCTCGTCGGCCTTGGGGCGCTTGCCGCTCGGGGTGTTGATGACGAGGTGGATCTCGCCGTTCTTCATCAAGTCCACCACGTTGGGCCTCCCCTCGCTCACCTTGAAGACCTCCTTGGCCTTGACGCCGTTTCGCCTGAGCACCGAGCAGGTCCCGTGGGTGGCCAGGATCTCAAAGCCCATGGCCTCCAGTTCCCTGGCGATCATCACCGCTGGTCGCTTGTCTCTGTCCTTCACGCTGATGAAGACCCTCCCCTCCAGGGGAAGGTTCTGCCCCGCGGCTATCTGGCTTTTGGCGTAGGCGAGGCCGAAGCCTTCATCTATCCCCATCACCTCGCCGGTGGACTTCATCTCCGGCCCAAGGACGATGTCCACCCCGGGGAAGCGGTTGAAGGGGAAGACCGATTCCTTCACCGCCACATGGGGTATCTCCACCTCCCGCCTTATACCCAGCTCCTCCAGGGTCCTGCCCATCATCACCTTGGCGGCCACCTTGGCCCAGGGGATACCCGTGGCCTTGGAGACGAAGGGCACGGTCCGGGAGGCCCGGGGGTTGACCTCCAGCACGTAGAGGGTCTCGCCCTTGATGGCGAACTGGATGTTCAAGAGTCCCACCACCCCCAGCTCCTTGGCCAGGGCGTAGGTCTGTTCGCGGATCTCCGCGATCTGGCCCTCGGTGAGGCTGAAGGGGGGGAGGGCCATGGCGCTGTCGCCTGAGTGGACCCCCGCCTCCTCGATGTGCTCCATGATCCCGGCCACCACGCACCTTCTGCCGTCGGCCACGGCGTCCACGTCTATCTCGATGGCGTCCTCGAGGAACTTGTCTATCAGGACGGGGCGCTCCGGGGATGCCTCGACGGCCAACCTCATGAAGTCCTCGAGGTCCCGCTCGTCGTACACTATCTCCATGGCCCGACCGCCCAACACGTATGAGGGCCTCACCAGCACCGGGTAACCGATCCTCGAGGCGATCTCCTTGGCCTCCTCTGCGGAGGTGGCGGTGCCGTTGGGGGGCTGGTTGAGCCCAAGCTTCTGGAGCAGCTCCTTGAAGCGCTCCCTGTCCTCGGCCCGGTCGATGGACTCGGGGGGCGTGCCGAGGATGGGGACCCCGGCCTGCTGAAGCTGTAGGGCCAGGTTCAGGGGTGTCTGCCCCCCGAACTGGAGGATCACCCCTTTGGGGCGTTCGCGGTCGTAGATGTTCAGCACGTCCTCGGCCGTCAGGGGCTCGAAGTAGAGCTTGTCCGAGGTGTCGTAGTCGGTGGAGACGGTCTCGGGGTTGGAGTTCACCATGATGGTCTCGTAGCCCTCCTCCTTGAGGGCGAAGGCGGCGTGCACGCAGCAGTAGTCGAACTCGATCCCCTGGCCGATCCGGTTGGGCCCCCCGCCCAGGATCATCACCTTGGGGCGGGAGCTGGGGCGGCTCTCGTCCTCTCGCTCGTAGGTGGAGTAGTAGTAAGGGGTGTAGGCCTCGAACTCCGCGGCGCAGGTGTCGACCAGCTTGAAGGTGGCCTCGACCCCCAGCTGCTTCCTATAGGCCCTTATCTCCTCTTCGCTGAAGCCCCAGAGGTGGGCGAGCTGTCGGTCGGAGAAGCCGTACTGTTTGGCCCTCTTCAGGAGCTCGGCGGGGATCCCCCAGTCCTCAGGGCGCCTGATCCCCGACCAGAGCTCCATCTTCCGCAGCTCGGCCGAGTAGCGACGGAGCTCGTACTCCAGCTCCAAGATCTCCCTGATCTGATGGAGGAACCAGGGGTCGATCTTGGTCAGCTCGTGGACCTCCTCCACCGACATCCCGGCCTCGAGGCCGTACCTTATCCAGAAGACCCGATCGGCCTTGGGGACCCGCAGGCGCTCCCTAACCATCTCGCGGAAGCGCTCCCGTTCCTTCTGGGAGGCCGGCACGAGGCCGTCGTCCTTTCCGTCGGCGCCGAGGCCCCAGCGCCCCACCTCCAGGGAACGGAGGCCCTTCTGAAGGGCCTCCTTGAAGGTCCGGCCGATGGCCATGGTCTCCCCCACCGACTTCATGGAGGTCCCCAGGGTGTCGTCCGCCCCCGGGAACTTCTCGAAGGTGAACCGTGGGACCTTCACCACGCAGTAGTCGATGGTGGGCTCGAAGGAGGCCGGGGTCTCCTTGGTGATGTCGTTGGGGATCTCGTCCAAGGTGTAGCCTATGGCGAGCTTGGTGGCGATCTTGGCGATGGGAAAGCCGGTGGCCTTGGAGGCCAAGGCCGATGAACGCGACACCCGGGGGTTCATCTCGATGATGAGCATCTCGCCGTCGGAGGGGTTTACGGCGAACTGGATGTTGGACCCCCCGGTCTCGACGCCGATCTCACGGATCACGGCGATGGCCGCATCGCGCATCCGCTGGTACTCCTTGTCCGTGAGGGTCTGGGCCGGGGCCACGGTGATGGAGTCGCCGGTGTGGATCCCCATGGGGTCGAAGTTCTCGATGGAACAGATGATGACGACGTTGTCCTTCAGGTCGCGCATCACCTCGAGCTCGAACTCCTTCCAGCCGATCACCGACTGCTCCACCGAGATCTCGCCGATCATGGAGCTCTGAAGCCCTCGGGCGGCGATCTCCTCCAACTCCTCGCGGTTGTAAGCCACCCCGCCTCCTGTGCCCCCCAGGGTGAAGCTCGGGCGCACGATCACGGGGAAGCCGATCTCCGAGGCGATCTCAAGGGCCTCCTGGACCGAGTAGGCGTAGCCGCTTTTGGGCATCTTCAGGCCGATCCGCTCCATGGCGTCGCGGAAGAGCTGGCGGTCCTCCGCCTTGCGGATGGCCTCCTCGTTGGCCCCGATGAGCTTGACCCCGAACTTCTCCAGCACCCCCCATTCGGCGAGCTTCACCGCCACGTTCAGCCCCGTCTGTCCCCCCAGGGTCGGAAGCAGCGCATCGGGCCGCTCCTTCTCGATGATCATGGCCACCACCTCAGGGGTGATGGGCTCCACATAGGTCCGGTGGGCCATCTCGGGATCGGTCATGATGGTGGCGGGGTTGGAGTTCACCAGGATCACGTAGAAGCCCTCTTCCCTCAAGGCCTTGCAGGCCTGGGTGCCGGAGTAGTCGAACTCGCAGGCCTGCCCGATCACGATGGGCCCTGAGCCGATGATCAGGACCTTGTGGATGTCGTCCCTCCGCGGCACCTACGCCCCCTTGAACTCCCTCATCAGCCTGATGAAGTCCTCGAAGAGGTACTCGGCGTCATGGGGCCCTGGGGAGGCCTCGGGGTGGTACTGGACGCTGAAGAGCGGTAGCCTCTTGTGCCTCAACCCCTCCAGGGTCTGGTCGTTGAGGTTTATGTGGGTGAGCTCCACCTCGGAGGTGTCCAGGGTCTCCAGATCCACGCAGAAGCCGTGGTTCTGGGCGGTGATGGAGACCTTGCCCGTGCGGAGGTCCTTCACCGGCTGGTTGCCGCCGCGGTGGCCGAACTTGAGCTTGAAGGTCTTCCCCCCCAGGGCGAGCCCCAGCAGTTGGTGCCCCAGGCAGATGCCGAAGATGGGCCGCTGGCCGATGAGCTTGCGGATCTCCCGGACCGCATAGGGGATTCCGGCCGGGTCCCCAGGGCCGTTGGAGAGGAAGACCCCGTCGGGGTCCATCCTGAGGACCTCTTCGGCGGTGGTCGATGCAGGGACCACCGTGATGGCGCAGCCGAGCCGGGCCATGATCCTGAGGATATTGTGTTTGACGCCGAAGTCGTAGGCCACGACGTGGAACTCCCCCTCGGTGGACCACCGGTAGGGTTCGGTAGAGGTCACGTACTGGACCATGTCCCTGCCCACGAGGCCCGGCCACCGGCGGGCCTTCTCCACGAGGCTCTCCGGGTCCAGGTCCTCGGTGGAGATGCAGGCCTTCATCGCCCCCTCGAGGCGTATGTGGCGGGTGATGGCGCGGGTGTCCACCCCCTCTATCCCCATCACCCCGTGGTGTATGAGGAAGTCCTCGAGGCTCTCGGTCCCCCGCCAGTTGCTCCAGTTCCGGGTGTACTCCCTCACCACGAAGCCCTCCACGTGGGGCTTCACCGATTCCATGTCCTCGGGGTTGGTGCCGTAATTGCCGATCAGAGGATAGGTCATGGTGACGATCTGGCCCTTGTAGGAGGGGTCGGTGAGGATCTCCTGGTAGCCGGTCATGGAGGTGTTGAAGACCAGCTCCCCCACCCGCTCTCCCCGGGCGCCGAAGGACCATCCCTCGAAGACCGTGCCATCCTCCAGGGCGATGAGGGCCTTTGTCTGTTCGCGGGCCACCTTCCTCACCTAATAAAAACCCCCGTATCCACGGGGGCCTTCCTCTTGGACCTTTCGGCCATCTCCGCCATCCTTACTATCACATCGGCGGAGGGAAGTCAAAAAAACAGGACCTATGATTCCTCCACCCCGGGGAAGAGGCTACCTCGACCCTACCGAGGACGATCTACCCCTCAGCCCCTCTTCTTCCAGAAGTCGAAGGGGCGGCCAGGGCAGAAGATGTCGATCCCTATGGAGGGTTCCCCAAAGACGTTCTCCACCCGATGGGGTTCCTCCGGAGGGATGTAGACCGCATCCCCCTCCTCCAACTCCTCCTCGCCTTCGGGGGTGACCACCTTCATCCTCCCCTTGAGCACTATCATCACCTGCTCATGGGGGTGCTGGTGCATGGGGGAGGAGTGGCCAGGGGGTTTGGTGAAGTACTCCACCGAGATGTTCTTCTCGTTGCAAAGGCTTACCCTCTTCCAACCCTCGTCGGGTTCGTAGGTCTCGGCCCCTTTGAAGTGGATCACCTTCATAGTTCCCTCCTCTTGGTGCCGTTATGGATGAAGGTCTAAGTGGCCATGGGACCTCCGTAGCCACCTGGGGATGAAAGGACTGCGATCAAAGCTTCCCCGGAAGCCACAGCACCAGCTCCGGCAGGCCGATGAAGATCACCAGGGACAGGATCTCCACGAAGACGAAGGGTAGGGCCCCCCGGATGATGTCCTCCAGCGACACCTCCCGCGGGGCTATCCCCTTGATCACGTAGAGGTTCAACCCCACAGGCGGCGTTATCACCGCCATCTCGATGGTCACCATCATCACCACACCGAACCAGAGCCCGTTGAACCCCAGGGCCTTCACTATGGGCAGCAGGATGGGGGTCCCGATGAGGATCACCGAGGCCCCGTCCAGGAACATCCCCATGAGGATGAGCAGGGCCATGATGGCGCTCATCACGATCCAGCCCGGCAGCTCCAGTTCGGCCACGAAGGACGCCAGACCCTGGGGGACCTGAAGGAGCGTCAGTACGAAGCCGAAGAGCATGGCCGAGGCGAAGATCAGCAAGATCATCCCCGTGGTGTACATGGTGGAGCGAAGGATCCGGAGGAAGGTCTCCCAGGTGAGCCTCTTCTTCACCACCAGGGCCAGGAAGAAGGCCCCGGCGGACCCTATGGCCGCGGACTCCGTGGGGGTGGCGATCCCGAGGTAGATGGTCCCCAGGACCGAGAAGATGAGGAAGATGGCGCTCCAGGCCTTGAGCAGCACGCGGAACCTCTCCCTCCAGGTCACCACCTCTTCCAACCTCGGGGCCTTGGAGGGGTCCAGCTTCACCACCAGGCCGATGTAGGCCATCATCATGGAGGCGAGGATCACCCCGGGGATGATCCCCCCGGTGAAGAGCTTGCCGATGGACTCGTCGGCGATGATCCCGTAGAGGATGAAGCCGATGCTCGGGGGGATCAGCAGCGCCAGGGCTCCCGAGGCGGCCACGCACCCTGAGGCGAGCCTCCTGTCGTAACCGCGCTTCAGCATCTCCGGGATGGCGAAGGAGCCGATGGTGGCCGCCCCCGCCACGCTCACCCCGCACATGGCCCCGAAGATGGTGCTGGCCACCACCGTACCCATGGCCAGCCCTCCTGGTACGCGGTGGAGCCATTTGCTTCCGAAGTTGTAGAGGTCCTCCCCGATCCCGGTGTAGAAGAGGATCTCCCCCATGAGGATGAAGAGCGGTATGGCCACGAGCACGAAGTGGCTCAGCTTCCCGTAGAAGATGTTGGGGACCGCACTGAAGCCCTCTGGGCCCTTAAAGAGGTAGAGCCCCAGGATGCTCGCCAGGGTCAGGGAGGCGAAGACCGGCACTCCACTGAAGAGCAGCGCAAGCAGCGTGGCGATGACGATGAGGGCGATCAGCTCCGGCGACATCCCAGTTCCGCCATCTCCTTGATCACCATGGCCACCGACTGAAGCCCCAGGAGCAAGGCCCCGAGGGGGACCAGGGAGTAGGGGATCCAGAGGGGGAAGTTGAGGAGGCTCGTAGAGCGGTAGTTGCTGATGAAGGCGAGGTAAGTGGATTTGGTCCCCTCGACCATCAAGATGGCGCACATCAAGAGCACCACCCCCTGGGAGAAGATCCCTGCCAAGGCCCTCCCCCTCCGTCCGAGACGAGCCACCACGACCTCCACCCTCACGTGGCGGCCGTCCTTCATGATGAGGCCCGCCGAGGCAAAGGTCAGGAGCACCATCAGATACTCGCTGACCTCAGCGGAGAAGACGCTCGGGTCCCTGAGGAGGTAGCGGGTGAGGACCTCCCAGCAGACGATGAGGAAGAGGGCGAAGAGGCCCGCCTGGGCCAGGATGCCGCCAGCCTCGTTGAGCCGCTCCACGACCTGGACGAACCTCTTCGTCCCCCTTCCCACGGGTCGGCTCCCTCAGTGATGGGCCTCGATGAAGTCAATGAGCTTCTTTCCGTCCGGGACCTGGCCGATCCACCAGTCGTAGACCTTCTTGATGGAGGCCTTGAACTCGCCGAAGGTAGCTTCGTCCAGGGAGTGGATCTTCATTCCCCTCGACTTGAGCAGGTCGATGGCCTTGGCGTCGCTTTCGAGGGTGGCCTTGTAGCCGTCCTCTGCCCACTCCCAGGCGCACTGCCTGAGGACCTTCTGGATGTCCTTCGGGATCTTGGCCCAGGAGTTCTTGTTGACGGCCATGAGGATGGTGTAGTTGCCGGCGTTGGTGATGGTGAGGTGGTCCAGAACCTCGTGGAGTTTGCGGCCCGTGTAGGTGAGGAAGGGCCTGAGGATCCCGTCGATGGCCCCCCGCTGAAGCGCTGTGTAGAGCTCCCCCGAGGACATGAAGGAGGGGGCCCCACCCAGTTCCTCCACCATCTTGGCGTGCACGGTGCTCGAGATGGCGATGGTCATCCCCTTGAGGTCCTGGGGCTTGAGGATGGGGCGCTTCTTGGTGCCGAAGTGGTAGAAGCCCCCCGGGGACTGGGCGAGGATCAAGATGTTGATCTTTTCCCATTTTTGGTTGAGCCCTTGTTCCCAGAGCCCCGCCTTCAGCGACTTCCAGGCGTCGTCCACGTCCTTCCAGAGGAAGGGCAGGGCGCCCACGTCGGAGCCCTTGACCGTGCCGGCGTGGTAGTTGGCGTTAGGGATGCACATGTCGATCTCGCCCCGCTGAAGGGCAGGCACTTCTTCCTTGCCGCCGAAGAGCTGCTTGGAGTGGTAGAAGGCGAACTTGACCTCCCCGTTGGTCCTCTCCTCCACCCGCTTGATGAAGCGCTGGGTCACGGGAACCCAGTAGTAGCTGGTGGGAAACATGGTGGAAAAGGTGATATTGATGCGTTTCTTCGCCCAGGCCAGCCCACCGCCGATTTGAAAGGCGATGGTGGCATAGCCCATCCGCTTGAGAAAGGTCCTCCGCGATATCCTCTCCATTGGCTTCCCTCCGGATGAAGATTTAATGCCCTTTAATAATTCAAGGACCAGAGGTGTGTCAACGCTTATACATACTGCTCAAAGGCAGCCAGATCTCTCAAAGGGCCTGTGGGGCGACCTTGAGGAGCCTCTCCCAGTCTCCTCCGGCCTTGAGGAAGATCCCGAGATTTCCCAACCTGACCCTCTCGAGGCCTGTTGCCTTCGCCGCCTCCCAAGCCTTGAGCATCTGATCGAGGGTGGGTGGAGGGACGTCCCTCATCTTGGGCTCCGGGAAGAAGGCTAGGACGGTGAAGGGGATGGAGGGGTCGACCTCCGCTAAAACGCGAGCGATCCGGCCGATCTGATCCTCCTGTACCCACCCGGGGATATAGAGGCTCAGGACCTCCAGGGTGAAGCCTCGCTTGACGATCTCTCTGGGGAGCTTAAGGACCCAGGCGTTGTCCACCCCGGTGAGCTTTCGATGGACCTCTGGATCGTAGGCCTTTATATCGAGCCAGAAGGCATCGACCCCTGCCTCCTTGTAAAGGTCGAGGTTCCGCGGGGTGAGGCCGTAGCCGTTGGTCTCCAGCAGCACCCAGAGCCCTTCGGCTCGGGCCTTTATCAGGGAGGTGGTCCGGGTGTAGAAATCGGGCTGGCACATGAGGTCTCCCCCGGTGAAGGCCACGATGTTGCGAGCCGGCCCCACGCCTTGGGGGGAGAGGACCACCTGTTCGGGCGATATCTTCCCGGGGCAGATGGGGGAGCGTCGGCCGGTGGGGCGGAGCTCGATCCGCCGAGGGGGTCCCGGTCTCAGCAGGGCCTCCACGCAGGTGCCACAGCCGCGGCAGAGGTCCAGGGCATGGAAGGCCGTGGCCCGTTCTCTGGGTTCGAAGACCGTCACCTCCCGGGCGTAGCGGAGGGCGGCCTCGGCGATTTCCTCCGGGCCGAGCCACCGCCCGGTGGCCCGCTGGGTGAACCTCCACGAGTGACACTTGCGGCAGCTCATGTTGCAGCCGGACTGGTAGATGGAGAGGTAATGCTCGGGGCGGGAGAGGTGGATGGCCTCTATCAGCCGCTCTGGCCTGCCCTCCTTCCAGCGCAAGGTGGCCTCACAGGCGACCTTGAGGCCCTCAGGGGTCTCGGTGGCGCAACTGCCCGGGGCGAGGCCCTCATCCTTGAGCCTACACCTGACCAAGGCCCTCCCCCCTTGGGGCGCAGGCCTTCACACAGATGCCGCAGATGTACTGTCCAACGTTGTACTTCTTCCTGAACTCCTTGAGCTTCTCAAAGCACTTCAGGTGGTCGAAGTCCTCGGGTCGTTCCTTTATGGCCCCCACGGGGCAGACCGGGATGCAGCGCCTGCAGTCCCCACAGCCCGGCCCTTCATAAGGCGGGTCGGTGCGGAGCGGGAGGTCGGTGAGGATGCTCACAAGCCTCACCCGGGCGCCGAACTGAGGGGTCACCAGGAGGTTGTTCCTGCCCCGCCAGCCGAGGCCACAGGCCTCGGCGAGGGACTTGTGGTCGAAGTGGGCCCGTTGGCGCTCCCAATCCACTATCTGGGAGGCCGCGATGGGGAGGGCCTTCCCCCCCAACTCCTCGATGACCTTGGCCACCCTGAAGGCTATCTGGTCCAGGATGTAGTTGGCCTGGCGGTAGTGATGGAGGTAGAACAGGGTAGGGTGGTCCTTGATCCTCTCCATGACCCCTTCGGCGAGTCTGATCCCTATGGAGATGCCGAAGGGCAGTTCCTCCAGGACCTCCTCCCCCAGCTCCAGGACCTTCCACCTCTTGCCCTCCAGGCTGGCCACCCCGAAGAGGTCGGCCCCCCACCTCTTGGCCTCTTCGGCGAGCCTCCGGTAGTGCTCTTCTTGGACCCCTTCCATCTACGGATAGATCCCCCGGAGCAGGTGGGCCTTCAGCACCCTTCCGACCCCCAGGATGTATGCGGCCATCCTCATGGTCACCTTCTTCTCCTCGTGGATGGTCACCACTTCGTCGAAACTCCTCTTCAGGATGTTCTCCAAGCGGGTGGCCACCTCCTCTTCGCTCCAGAGCAGCTCCTGCAGGTTCTGGACCCACTCGAAGTAAGAGACCACCACCCCGCCGGCGTTGGCCAAGATGTCGGGTACCACGAAGATGCCCTTTTCGGCAAGGATCTCGTCAGCCTCAGGCGTTGTAGGGCCGTTGGCCCCCTCGACCAGGATCTTGGCCTTAATCCTGGGGGCATTCTCCCTCGTAATAACCCCTTCCAGGGCCGCAGGGACCAAGATATCACAATCTAGCTCGAGGAGCTCTTTGTTGGTGATGACCTCTGTCCCTGAGACCTCCTCCTGCAGTAGACAGGCGTAGCGCTTCTTGCAGTCGAGGGCAGCCTTGATGTCGAGGCCCTTTTCGTTGTAGAGGCCCCCCTTGGAGTCACTTATGGCGATGACCTTGGCCCCGGCCTTATCGAAGTACTGAGCGGCGATGCTTCCCACGTTCCCGCAGCCCTGGATCACCACCCGGGCCCCTTCTATGGGGATGTTCAGGTACTCGCAGGCCTTCAAGGTGGTGATCACTACCCCCTTTCCCGTGGCCTCGTACCTGCCCACCGAACCCCCCAGCTCTAAGGGTTTACCGGTGACCACCCCGGGCACGGCGTAGCCCTTGAAGGTGGAGTAGGTGTCCATGATCCACGCCATAACCTGGGGGTTGGTGTAGACGTCGGGGGCGGGGATGTCGACCTCGGGACCAATCGCTATTGATATCTCCCACGTGAACCGCCGGGTGAGGCGCTCCAGTTCCCCTTGGCTGAGTTCCTTGGGGTTGCACTGAACGCCGCCCTTGGCACCGCCGAAGGGGATATTCACCACCGCTGACTTCCACGTCATCCACATGGCCAGGGCCCTCACCTCGTCCAGGTCCACCTCTGGGTGGTAGCGGATTCCCCCCTTGAAGGGACCGCGGGTGTCATTGTGCTGGACCCTGTAACCGGTGAAGACCCTGACCGAGCCATCGTCCATCTTAACGGGGAAGTGGACGGTCAGCTCCCTCTTGGTGCTCTTGAGGCGTTCCAAGATCCCAGGGTCTACGTCGAAGTATTTGGCCACCAAGTCCACCTGCTTTCGGGCCATTTCCAACGTCTGCGTTCCCTTCTCCGCCATGTCCAACCTCCTTTTCCGTTTTTTTGGTGGATTTTTTCCGATAGTGTAAAACAACCCCTCCTGAAGTACAAGACCTTGTCTCCCTATGGCTTTTGGTCTATCCTGGTCCACAGTTTTTGAGGAGGTCGAAGATGGATAGGGAGGAGGCCCTGAGGTTGGTCAAGGAGAAGGTCAAGACGAAGAACCTGGTAAAGCACATGCTGGCCGCAGAGGCCTGTATGAGGCATCTGGCCCGCAAGCTCGGCGGAGACGAGGACCTATGGGGCCTTGCCGGGCTTCTGCATGACCTCGATTACGAGTTCACCAAAGAGGACCCGGAGCGGCACGGCCTGATGAGCGCCGATATGCTCAAGGATAGCGACCTACCCGAGGATGTGATAGGAGCCATAAAGGCCCACGCCGGTCACGCCGAACGGTATACCACCATGGCCAAGGTCCTCTACGCGGTGGACCCCTTGACGGGCCTCATCGTCGCTGCGACCCTGATGCACCCGCAAAGGAGCCTCGAGGCGGTGGATACCCGCTTTGTGCTGAACCGCTTCAAGGAGAAGAGCTTCGCACGAGGCGCCAACCGCGACCAGATCCGCAGCTGCGAAGAGCTGGGGTTGCCGCTGGAGGAGTTCATATCCCTGTGCCTGGAGGCCATGAAGGGGATAAGGGAGGAACTGGGGCTCTGAAGGGGAGAGAGGTCGAAGCGAAGTACCCCACAGGATGACTCAAGCCGTTCCATCCTTACGACAAAAGGCCAAGGAGCTGAAGGAGGTCTTCAACGGACAGAGACCCTGTGATCTGCTCATCAAGGGGGGCCGGGTGGTGGACCTCTTCGGCGGGGAGGTCATCGAGGGCCCTGTGGCGATCCATAAAGGAGAGGTCATCGCCTTGGAGGAGCTGAGTGCCCGAGAGGTCTTCGATGCCCGGGGTCTCTATCTAGTGCCCGGCTTTGTCGACAGCCACCTCCACATAGAGAGCACCCTCCTGGTGCCCCATCAGTTCGCCCGGGCCGTGCTCAAAAGGGGGACCGTGGCGGTCTTCGCCGATCCCCATGAGATAGCCAATGTCCTGGGGCTCGAGGGGATCCGCTTCATGATCGAGGATTCTGAGGGCCTTCCCGTCGATATCTTCTTCCTGCTTCCCTCGTGCGTACCAGCCACCCCCTTTGAGACAAGCGGCGCCTCTCTGGGGCCTGAGGACCTCCGAGGGCTCAAGGCCCACCCTCGAGTGGTGGGCCTGGGGGAGTTCATGGACGTCCAGGGGCTGCTGAAGACGGAGGAGGGAACCGTTGAAAAGCTCGCCCTCTTTGAGGACGGGGTGATAGACGGCCATGGACCGCTGCTCGGCGGCAAGGAGCTCTCCTATTACCTATGCCTCGGAATAGGTTCGGACCACGAGACCGTTGGGCTTGAAGAGGGGAGGGAGAAGCTCCGCAAGGGCCTCTTCCTCTACCTCAGAGAGGGCACCTCTGAGAGGAACCTCAGGGAGCTCATCCCCCTCCTCAGCCCCTTCAGCTCCGAGCGCTTTGGATTCGCCTCGGACGATCGCTCCCCCGTGGACCTGCTGCATCGTGGCCACATCGATGACATCCTGAGGCAGGCCGTGGCCCAGGGCCTTGACCCCCTTTTAGCCCTGAAGGCGGCCTGTCTCAATCCCTTCAGGCATTTCCGCCTCCGAGGTCGTGGGGCGGTGGCCCCGGGTTACAGGGCGGACCTGTCGCTGCTCAAGGACCTGGAGGGCTTCGAGGTCATAGGCGTGATGAAGGGAGGACGCTGGGTCTTCCTGGAGGGGGAGTACCGCCTCCCCTTCCCGGGGAGGACCCCTCCCCCTGAGTCCCCCTTTGCCGTGCCGCCTGCGGAGGTTTTGAGGCGGAAGATGGAGGTAAGGCCCGAGGGCAGACGCCTCCGGGCCATCGGTCTGGTGGAGGGACAGATCGTGACCGTGGAACGGGTCTTGGAGGTGCCCCGGGGTACGGGGGTCCTTGAGCCCAGGGCATTGGGGGTCCCCAAGGTCGTGGTGGTGGAGCGCTATGAGGGCAGCGGCAGGACGGGGGTGGGATTCCTGCAGGGACTGGGCATCGAGGAGGGGGCCCTTGGGACCACCATCGCCCACGACTCCCACAACCTCGTGGTGGCGGGGATGTCCGATGAGGAGATCCTGCTGGCTGTGGAGGCCCTTCGGAGGTCCAGGGGAGGGATGGTAGTGGTGAGAGGGGGGAGGGTCCTCGGCCATCTGCCCCTGCCGGTGGCCGGGCTCATGTCCGAGAGGCCCTACGAGGAGGTGGCAGCCCTCCTCGAGGAGCTTGAGGAGGCGGCCCAGGATTTGGGTTCCAAGGTCCTCCCTCACCCCTTCATGTACCTCTCCTTTGTGGCCCTGCCCGTCATCCCGGAGCTGCGGCTGACGGACCGAGGGCTCTTCGACGTAAAGGGACACCGATTCGTCCCCCTTACCTTCTGAGATGGCCCACAAGAAGGTCTATTTGGTGAGCCTCGGCTGTCCCAAGAACCAGGTGGACTCCGAGGTGATGATGGGCCTCCTCCTTCGGGAGGGCTGGACCCCTGCGGAGGGCCCCGAGGAGGCGGATCTCATCGTCGTCAACACCTGTGCCTTCCTGCAGGAGGCGGTCTCCGAGGCTGTGGAGACGATCCTGGAGATGGCCGAGCTGCGGAGGGAGGGGGCGTCCTTGGTGGTGGCGGGATGTCTGCCGCAGCGCTACGGGGAGGAGGTGGCCAAGGAGTTGCCCGAGGTGGACTTTTGGTTGGGCCCAGGGGATATTCCCAAGCTACCCCAACTGCTACGGAGAAGGAGGGGGTTCTTCGTGGGGGACCCCAACGCCTTCCTCTACGACCGCCACAGCCCCAGGGTCCTCTTCAACAATCCCTTTGTGGCCTATGTGAAGATCGCCGAAGGTTGTTCTCACAGGTGCACCTTCTGCATCATCCCCAGGCTCAGGGGGAAATACCGGAGCCGTGCCCCCGAGGACGTCCTCGAGGAGGTGAGGGCCTTGGCCGCCCAGGGGGTGCAGGAGGTGGTGCTGGTGGCCCAGGATACCACGGCCTACGGCAGGAATCTGGGCTTGGAGGGGGGGCTGGAGGCCCTGTTGAGGAGGCTCCTGGAGGTCCCAGGTTACCGTTGGTTGCGCTTCCTGTACACATACCCCCACCCGCAGGACCTCCCCCAAGGGCTCCTTGAGCTCCTGGCCGAAGGGGGAAGATTGGTCCCCTACCTCGATCTGCCCATCCAGCACGTATCGGACGAGGTGCTCGAGCGGATGCAGCGCAGGACCAGCGGTAAGGACATAAGGGGGCTGGTCGAGACCCTCAAGGCCCGTTGGCCCCAGATCGCCCTGAGGGCTACGGTGATGGTGGGCTTCCCGGGGGAGGGTGAAGGGGAGTTTCGGGAGCTCATGGATTTCGTCGCTTGGGCCGAATTTAGCCACCTGGGGGTCTTCAGGTTCTCCGCAGAGGAGGGGACCGAGGCAGCGAAGATGGCCGATCAGGTGCCTCCGGAGGTGGCTGAGGAACGCTACCGGCGTCTCATGGAGCTGCAACAGGGCATCTCATGGAGGAAGAACCTCGAATGGATCGGCAGAGAGGTCGAGGTCCTGGTAGAGGGGGCGACGGAGGAGGGGCAACCGGTGGGCCGTACACCCTTTCAGGCCCCGGAGATAGATGGGGTGACCATCGTGGAGGGCCCAGGGGAGCCGGGAGAGGTGATCCCCGTCGAGATAACCGAAGCTGGTCCCTATGACCTGAGGGGACGATCGAAGCTGTCTCGTTGAGGCAGGCCACTGTGATTCCATGAAAGCGCGTGCCCTCCCAAGACATGGTAGGCTTTGGGAAAACTTAAAAGGAGGGCACGATGAACTATATAGCCTTTGATTGCCACAGGCGCTACACCTTCG
>Ga0190360_1000855_pt1 | contig 16227 bp, 15 predicted proteins | sample 48721834_MG_FD_161271 | JGI IMG/M metagenome (GOLD analysis project Ga0190360, IMG submission 161271) | Hydrothermal vent microbial mat bacterial communities from Southern Trench, Guaymas Basin, Mexico - 4872-18-3-4_MG | ecosystem: Environmental > Aquatic > Marine > Hydrothermal vents >... | reverse complement strand
ATCTGCCGCTAAAATATCGTGGAAATCATCACCTACAAATGCAATATCGGCTAATGAAAAATTAAAGACTTTAGAAAAATCAAGTATGACTTTTTTTTTATCTTCTGCATTACGAACTACAAGCATTGAATCGCCTGTAGATTTAGCAGTGTGTTTTCGTTCGTATATTAAGTTATTACATGCAATATAATCGAATTTAATAAAGTCTAACGCCGTAAGCGCGGCAATTTCTAAGCTCATAGAGCATATTCCTATTTTTATTCCTTTTTCCTTAATTTTAAGCAATAATTCTTTTACTCCAGGTCTTAATGGTATCATTTTAGAAATTTTAGCTAAATTCTCCTTAGAAATGTTCTTAAAAGACCTAAGAATATATGGATAATATTTTGAAATATAATTTCCATATTCAGTAATAATTTCATCAATAGGTTTTTCATAATTTTTTTTACTAAATAAATTTCTTAAATGTCTGGTATATCTAAATCCATAAAAAAATATTCTATTTAAATTAAGAATACCATAAAATGGATTAAAATTTTTTTCGGACTCAAAATTTCTCCGTATTTGCCATTTCATAATAAAAGTGATTGAATTTTCACTACTCAATGTCCCATCAAAATCAAATAAAATGCCTTTAATCATTATTCGTTTATTACTCCTCTTTTTTATTATATTTAGACTTATTCATTGATAAAAAAAATAAAATTACTCCACCAACTCCTATTGCAATACAAATATAATTAAAAACATAAGTCCAATTTATGTAAAAAACACTGGAACTAGAAAAAATGCTTATTTTTAAGCGGTAAGAATAATTTAAAGGGTTTCCATATTCTTTAATAATATCATAAAAAATAATCCATCCAGTATACTCGTCCCATTGAATTATTCCCTTCATTGTATAATTGGCTTTTAATTTCTCATCATAAAATTTCCCGGTATCACAATTAATCGTTAAAATATTAAATACTTTGGTCAAATTAAACCCTTTTGTTTTACCTAATTCGATTGCTGCTCTTGTCCAATTAAATCCTTGTTTTGAAGTCTTATTTTCAGAGATAGGGAGTAAGCACCTAATATATATTAAACCATCAATTTTATATGTTACATTATAGAGATAATCTGTTCTGTTATATGCAAAATCATCATATAGATAAATGAAATCCCTATAAATCTGGCCGCTTTTTTTTGTCTGAAATTGCATATAAATATCGTTATAATGGTTTAAATCGCTGTTATAGTCATTTATCCCAATTATTTTATATGTTTGTAAAGGTAAATCATTTATGGAATTAACAGAACCTGAATACGTTTCGGATAATATGTATAAATTAGAATCGTCCAAATTTACGCCCCAAATTCTAAAATTTCCAGCTATATTTATTTGTATCATTCCTATAAACAAAACTATTATTAAAGAAATTAAATAAATCCGAAATTTTAACATATATATCATTTATCTTTTTATTTTTCAATGGAATTTTTAAATTGTCTATTAATTTTAAACTTCTATTTTTAATAATCTACAATCTTTAATTTATATAAAATTGTAAAAATGCTATTAATTTTTTGATAAAAAATATACAACGAAATTAAAAAGAGTTTTTAAAAAATGAAAACATAATTAATCAAATGCCGAAACTCATGGTGATGATTATGCCTATATTAGAACGGATAAAACAAAAGTTCAATATTAATGATGTTGACATAATTGTTGATATTATTTTGAAAGAAAGTCAATCTTTTGAGAAATTTGAAGATTTTTATCTATAATAAAGTTGAGATAAGTTATAACCAATTCTTTTAATTATTCTTTTAATTGGATATACTAAACAATTACCAATGGATTTAGAAATGATAAAAAATTCAATTTTCACAAATATTTTTATTAAAAAAAGTTGTTGATATTACTATGTTATTTGTTAAATATTATTTCCATTTAAATTTAAGTAAAAAAATTATGAATTTTCTATTCTTAATTATCTTAATTTCGTCACTTGGATTTTTAACGATCGGGTCAATAAATTTTCCTATTATTAAGACAATTCAACCATTAAATAATAATAATCCATTAAACTTCAAAACCCAATCATTTGCCAGACATAAAGATTTTATAGTGATTTGTGTTGAATTTTCAAATAGACCTGCTTCGACCAATCCTTCCTCAATAATGAGCAAAATTTCAAAAATGGAAGATTATTACAATGAAATTTCTTATGGACTATTAAATATTTCAGGGACATTGGCGGTGCCTTCGGGGTATGATCCAGATGGAGATGGATGGTATAATGTTGGGAAATATGATGTTTATTATAATTTTAGTAATTCTGTTGGTTCTAGAGATTTCTTAAAAAGGGTGTATACTGTCGCAGACCCAGATGTTTATTTTGCGAAATATAAATATATTATGATAATTTGTGCTGGTAATGATATGGCACAATCATATAACCCAAATGATCTTCATAGCCACTTTATTTCATTTTCACCTGGAATACCTAAAGATTCCAGATCAATAACAAATTCAACTATTACCGCCGAATTAGACCCATTTTCTGTTTATTGTCATGAATTCGGGCATGCCCTAGGACTTCCTGATCTTTATGATATTGATAACGATGGAATTAATGAGTATTTTGTCGGAAGATATGCATTAATGGCACAAGGTAGTTGGAATGGTGAAGGTCAAGTTCCAGCTGGAATGATGGGATTCAGTAGGATGAATTTGTCTATTTTAGATGTTTCAGCCACAGTTCTTAATAATACCCATAAACAAGTAAAATTGTATTCTTTATCTGAAACAAATAATAGTGCATTAATTAAAATTCCAATAACAGGGTCTAAATATTATCTAATAGATTATAGAAAAAAGGTAGGGACTGATAGAGCATTACCAGACCAAGGTGTTATAATATCTTATGTAGACGAATCAAAAGGATCTCATTGGAATGGCACCGTGATGTGGCAAAAAAATGGGCCAGTTAGAATTCAAGATGCACATCCTTTAACTTCAGGTGTAAATGGATTAGATGACGCCCCTTTTGATATTGGAATTAACGAAATTTCTTATTTTAATGACAATACCAATAATGTCCATATAGTATTACTGCAAAAAAATGGTTCAGACTATTATACTATTGATATTGACAGAACAAACTCAACTACCGATTTAACGCCTCCGACCACGGATATTGTTGTAAATGGTTGGTATTCTGGAAATACTATTTTTATGGGTTCAATTCAATTAGCACCTTATGATTTTAAATCAGGGATAAATAAAACATATTATAGAATTAATAATGGTCCATGGCAAAATTATAATAAATATATTATACCACCGTTCTCTTTTCTACCGACTACATATCTTATAGAATATTATTCAACAGATAATAATGGGAACATAGAATCAATTAAATCTGTTTCAATTACAATGAATAATATTTTTCTTTTATTAATTATTGGTTTAATAATTGGCTTAGTGGTTTTCCTCATAATTTATAAATTAAGTAAATCTAAAAAGAAATAAAACAAATCAATAATTTTTTAAAATTCAATTTTTTTATTTTCCTTTTATTCCATAATAGATTAAAAATGCCCCAACTATTCCAGATATTTGAAAAATTAGCCCGAATGAAGATATTATAATAAGAATATGAAGGTTATAAATAATTGCCCAAATATAGAATATGTCTAACAAGGTAATACCAATAATAAAAAATTTGAATTTTTGACGGACAATTCCTGTAGTTTCATTAAATACTTTCAAAGAAATTAAAAGTTGTAATAAATATATGGATTGGCTAAAAATGAATTGATAAGTCCCAAAAAGAATTGACCAGTGAGGTTCATAATCAATAGTAATTGAAACTCCATTTGGTATACAATAAAGTCCAAAATTAAGTATAATAAGTGTAATAGTCATTAGAATAATTTTTTTATCTTGAAAAAGCTTTTTATTTCCGAAGTGAAAAATAAAGACTCCTAACAACAAAAATATAGATGCAAAATTTAAAATTATTATTCCAATTTTGTTTAAAATAATAATAACAAATGGGATAAGAAAAAACAGATAGAGAATTTGAATGACACCAATAATTGAAGTACATATAAAAAAAATAATAAAAAAATGGTTAACTCTGTGATATGGATTTATTCTCCACAATGAAAAAGCAAGACTTAAAAATATAATAATAAATAATAAGGCAAAAATTGAAATTACGATAACTCTTGAAGTAAGTAAATCAAACATTAAAGCTAGTCCTCAAATTGTATTGATATCTATTAATAATATTTGTAAAAATTCATTAATGAATTATTATAAATTTTTTTTCAAATTAATACCCAATTAAATTTTTTGTATTCTTTATAAAATGCAATTAAAACATATTTTAGTTATATACTAATTGTATTTTAATAATATTTCAGATAGAAATTAAGGATATTTTTTTGAATTGTTAAAAATTAGCCAATTTAAATTAAAATATTTAGAATCAATTGCTAATAAATTGTCAATTCCGAAAGAAAATTTATATTTTAATATACAGTCGGAAATTGATTTATAGATTTTAAGAAAAAGGATATAAATAAATGTTTTTAAAAGAAGGTTATAAAAAAAGATTATTTATTGAATGGACCTAATTCTTTAATTTGGTTAGTAAAATCTCCAATTAAATTAGCGAATTTCATTCCTTCAGCGGCAGAAACCCATTCTAATCTTATACGTTTTGGGTCGATGCCCATTAATTTAATAATTTCTTGAGTTTTCTTAAATCTTTTTTCTGCATACTCATTTCCGCTGATATAATGGCAATCTCCAATGTGGCAGCCACAGACAAGAACACCATCTGCACCGTTTTTAAAAGAACGTAAAATAAATGATGGTTGGACTCTACCCGAGCACATAACTCTTATAATTCTTACAGTCGGAGGATATTGAAATCTGCTTACTCCGGCTAAGTCTGCGCCTGCGTATCCACACCAATTGCATAAAAATGCTACAATTCTAGGCGTAAATTCTTTATTATTATTCATTTTTTATTTCACCCAATTTGATTTCTTCATTTTCTAATAAATAAGCATCAATCATAGAATTCAATTGGTCAGTGGTAAAGTGTCGAGCTGTAATGGCATCGACTGGACATTCAACTGAACAGGTACCGCACCCTTTACACATAGCTTGAATAATTCGGGATTTTTCTTCTTGTAATATTACATTTTCGAATGTTTTTTCGACTATATATCTTTCGATGGCGCTATAAGGACAAACTTCTGCGCATCTACCGCAACCAATACATTTTGCCTCATCAATTATCATAGTAGTGCCGACTGTAATGATTTTACCTCTTGCTAACAATTGACACGCACGAGCCGCTGCTCCAGAAGCTTGAGAGACACATTCTTCTATTGACTTTGGCCATTGAGCTGCACCACATAAAAATACTCCATCAGTAGCAAAATCAAGTGGTCTTAATTTAACATGTGCCTCTAAAAAGAATGGAGGTATTCCGCGCATAACTGGAACTTTTAAAAATTGTGATATTTCTTCAGCATCTTCATGGGGTACCATTGGGGTTGTCAATACTAGTAAATCAGTTTCTATAGATGTATTACTTTGGGTAAGCATGTTGAAAAATTCAATTAATAATTTATCGCCTTTTTTAGAGACTTTTGGTAATTTGTCTAATGAATATCTTGTAAAAAGAACATTTTGTCTAACTTCGCGATAAAATTCTTCGGAACTTTTACCTGCCATCTGAATATCTCTATAAAGGATAGTAACATCGATATCTGGATTTGATTTTTTAATTAGATAAGCATTTTTAATTGAAGTCCCGCAGCAAATTTTTGAACAATAAGTATATTCTCCATCATTTTGACGTGCACTTACACAAAGGATCATTACTACGCTTTTAATATTACCTAGCGAATTTTCTTTTAATTTTTTCTCCAAATCCATTTGTGTTATTACATTAGGATATTTTCCATAACCAAACAATCCATCAGGTTTTAATTCTTTACCACCAGATGCAACTATAACTGTACCAACTTCTATATGGTGGACTTGATCTCCTTGTTGGGCTTCAATTTGGAAATTACCCACATATCCGCTTACTTTACTTAAAGTAGTATTAGTTAGGACTTTGATTTTAGGATGTGTTTCAATTTTTTGTTTTAGTTCTTGTAATAATGCTTCTGCATCGTCCATTGACGGGAATATACGGTATAAATTTTTCATAATCCCACCTAATTCGGGTTCGCGTTCGATAATAAATGCTTCAAATCCCTCATTAGCCACACTTAAAGCTGCAGACATACCTGAGATGCCGCCTCCAATTATCAAAGCTTTTTTGATGACAGAAACTTCTCCCTGTTTTAAAGGTTTTAATTTCCTAGATTTAGCAACAGTCATACGAATTAAATCTATTGCTTTTTGTGTAGCTGCTTCAGGTTCTTGCATATGAACCCAGGAGCATTGATCCCTTATATTTACCAACTCGAACAAATAGGGATTTAGACCGGCTTCTCGACAAGTTAGAGCAAATAGAGGTTCATGAGTTCTAGGAGTGCATGAAGCGACAATAAATCGATTTAAATTATATTCCTTAATTAATTCTTTGATTCGTTCTTGAGAATCGCTTGAACATGAATAAAGATTGTCTTCGCAAATTACTACATTTGGAAGTTTTTTAATTTTTTCGACTACTTCTTTAACTCTGACAATTCCACCAATATTAATTCCACAGTGGCAGACCATTACACCAATTCTAGGTTCATCTTCAGGTAGTACTTCTTTTTCAGGTTCTTCAAATGTCATTTCTTTTGCTAAAGTGCCTCTAACTGGTGCAAGTAACTCTGCGACTTTTCCAGCTGCAGAACTTGCATCTGCAACGGATTCTGGGATATCTTTTGGTGCCTGCCCGTATCCGCAAATAAAAATTCCAGGTCGATTTGTTTCAGAAGGATTTAATTCAGACAATTCTTTATAAAAGCCTCTGTGGTCAAATTCAATTCCGAGAATTTTAGCCAATTCTTGAGACCCTTCTGATGGGATTAATGCAGTAGCTAAAACAACTAAATTAGCTCGATATGTAATAGATTCTCCAGTTTTCATATTTTCTGCATGTATGATTAAATCTTGGGTTTCTGGGTCTTCTTCAATAAATGAAACCCGTCCATCAATATATTTAACGCCATATTCATTTTGGGCGCGTTGAATAAATTCGTTAAAACCTTTTCCATAGGCACGAACATCACTCTTAAAAACAACACATTCAGTACTTGGTGCATGTTCTTTAGTAATCATACACTCTTTAGCAATATACATACAGCAAACGCTTGAACAATATGGAACTCCTTCCGTAGCACTTCTAGAACCAACACATGAAACAAATGCAATTCTATGGGGATGAGTTTTATCCGATGGTCTTAATATTTCACCTTGATAAGGGCCTGATGCACACATTATCCTTTCAAATTCTAATCCAGTAACTACATTTGGATACTGATAGCCATATCTTGGAATTCTACCAGGGTCAAATTGGTCAAATCCGGTAACTGCGACTATTGCACCAACTTTAATTTTGCGATATTCTGGTTTCATATCATAATTAATTGCCCCAATGTCGCACTGTTTTTCACAAGCTCCGCATTTATCTTTAGTGAGTTTAAGACAATTTTCTGGGTCAATTAAATAAACAGGTGGGACAGCTTGAGGAAATGGAATATATATAGCGCCTCTTGTTTGTAAGCCCATATTAAACTCGTCAGGGATTTTTAATAATTTTTGAGCTGGACATTTCATTGCACATTTACCACAACCTTTGCATTTAGTTTCATCGACATACCGTGGTTTTTTTAATACCGTCACTTCAAAATTTCCCACGTCACCATCAACTTTAACAACTTCATGATAGGTTAATAGTTCGATATTTGGATGTCGAAAAACCTCGACCATTTTCGGTGCTAAAATACATAATGAACAATCGTTAGTTGGAAATGTTTTATCAAGTTGTGCCATTCTACCGCCAATAGAGGGAGATTTTTCTACAAGATAAACCCTAAAACCAGAATTAGCAAGGTCAAGTGATGCTTGCATTCCTGCAACGCCGCCACCTATGACCATTGCAGCTCCAATTCTTTCATCAAATTTACTCATTTAATAACCCCATTGCTTTTGCTACTAATGTAATAATATCTTCAACTTCTACATTAATACGTTCTAATTCAGAACTTTTTTTCTCAGATAATGTGCAATTAAAATGGATTTGACATTTAGAGCAAGTAGTAATTAAGCAACCCGCTGTTCTCTCGGCTTCTTTTAAGCGGTCGACCCGGATTGCTTTTGAATAATCATTACAATAATTAAAAGCACTTACTCCACAGCATTGTGAATTTTCTCTAATTCGTTCCATTTCTTTAAAAACAACTCCAACTTCTTTTAAAGCTTTTAAAATTTTTCGCGGAGCCTCATATTCACCCATATGTCTACCAAGCCTACAAGGGTCATGATAAGTAACAGTTTTTTCAATTTTTTCTTTAAATTTCAAATTCCCTTTCTCTAATTCTTCTGCCATAAATTGTGTTATATGTTGAACTTTAAAAGGAAGTTCCCCGAATAATTCGCGATAATCTAATGCTAAAGTCCGATAATCTTCAGCACATGAAGTAATTACTAATCTAATGCCTGATTTTTCAATATAATCAACGTTATATTTGGCCAATTTTTTAAAAGTTTCATAATCACCTTGCCAAAGAACATCGTGTCCACTGGGTTTTGCCTTGTCCAAAAGTACTAATGGTTTTTCTAAAAGATTGTCCAGTATTAATATAGCACTTTTAATTATTTTAGCAAAATCCATTCCTATATCATCAAAATAAGCGCCAAGAATTGGAAGTACACCAGGAAAATACCCGACTTCACCTTTATCAGCAAGTCTAACCCCACTTGGGATATATTCTTCCGGAAAATTCGGGACTATACCATCCCTTGATAAAATATTTGAAACATTTGAAACAAAACAATCATGCGCTTCTTCTACTCTAAACCCTTGTTTGAATAATTCAATTCGTGCAGAACGTATAAATTCTCCGAAATTTACATTTTGGGGACACTTTTGCAGACAATAATTACAAGTTAGACACGCTAACAAATTATTCTTTTTTAGAATTTCTGTTGGATTGGGATTAGTTAGGAAATCGAAAATTATCTCACGAGGTGAAAAAGGTTGGTTGTAAGATACCGGACAACAACCTGAACATGTCCCGCATTGATAGCAGTAACTAACTTGTTTTTTTAAATCAAAACTAAGACTCATTTTTCCTCGACCTTTATAATATTTTTAAGTGAGTTATAATAATAAAGGGGCGCCTTATCAATAATTTTAGAAATGCTTTTGAAATTTCGAGTTCTTTTTCCTTTCGCAAGTTTTTCTATCAGTGGTATTCCAAAAGGTTTATCGCTAGGTATTTCCTTTACTTGAAAATAGTTTTCTTGGAGTGCCTCAGTATATAATTTTTCCCCTTTTTCGGTACGGACCACTACAGTAGACCATCCTGAACCTGAGCCTATAGAACCACAAGATATATCTGATAATTCATTAGTAAGGTCAACGCAATAATGACATGCTGTGCGTGCTAAAGAAGTTACTTCTTTTATTGGTACTTCAACTGGTTCTTTATCTAAATTATAAACATAGAATTTCCCTTTATTAATGTCCATTTTTGATACATTATTAATAGGTGTTTTACATATTTCTTCTGAAATTTTTACCACGTTATTATATGCAAAAGTTTCCATACAAAATATTCCAATGACATATTCAATAGAACCCCAAATTTTATTGTAAATGTTCGAAAAAACTTGATATTTTCGCATGGCTTGAATTTGACAAGGTGTACCTACAAAAGCCAATTTTTTAATTCCAAGTTCTTGAGCAGTATTTAAAGCATCAAAAGTAGGTGCTACTGCATATTTAGTACCTGCTGTTTCTAAAAGCGCTTCAAAGTTTTTCACAATAACTGGCATTGTATTCCAGGAATTTTTTGCTCTTTTTACTACAACAGCTCCGTCAATAGATTTTTTATCAAATAAATATTTTAAAAAAGTAGTAACCATTCCACCATCTTGGCAGACTTCTTTTATTTTTGTATCTTGTGTTTGTGCTGATTTTAATATTCTGTAAGGGCCAAATGGCTGGCTATTTAGATCTGAATAAAGATTATATTTTTCTCCAGTAGTATATTCTTTTAGCAAATTTAAAGGTAGAAAGGTCCTTGGGCAATGGAAATTACATAGACCACAATGAATACATTTCGATTCATCAATTATTGGTCCGTTATCTTTAATTTCAATTGCACCTACAGGGCATATAGCTTTGCAGGCACCGCACATACAACATAAATCATTTTCTACAATTATGTTAATTGGATCATAGACCGATCGTATACTCCATGGGCTTATTAAGTCCATTGATAAATTTTGCTCATCATGTGTCAAAAATAACTTGACACCGTATATCATATTATCAATGTCTCTTAACTCAATCCATCTTTCATTTTGAAGGAGAATTATATTTTTGGAAACAATGAATTCCGGAAGATCTAAAGCCTTGCTCAATTCTGGAATAGATGCCGATCCCTTTAATAAAATATATAATAATATACGATATTTATCTATTTCAGAAAGCATTAATTTATCTAATATTGAATCAACATCATCGGGATGTAATTTTTTCGCATCTTCAATATCAGTTTTATTTTCAAGAAGTGCTCTAACAAACAAACTTCCTGCATAAGCTTCAGTAGTTGCATTTAACAATTCTTTTGAGATATTCGTTTCTAATTACCTCCATTACATAAGAGGGTTTTTAATAATTTGTAATTATTTACCCTTCGCATTTAAGGGTTGTCCTCTCGAACCTTAAATTTTTATTGTTCGAGGATCATTCCAAATAATTTAATAACGAAGCGGATTTGGGCCGACTCTTTTTAATTTTTCCATTGTATCTTTAATGGATTCAAGAAATACATTGAATTCAGCAGCACCACATTCATATAAATTTAACCTGCTTTCTCCAAGGGTTAATTCGTCTAATAGTCGCTTTACAAATTTTATTCGATTTAATGCTTTAATATTTCCATTTATAAAATCACATTCGCCAATATGTCAAGAAATGACCATAACGGCATCTGCACCCATTCTAAATGCGTGTAATATGTGATATGCATCAACTCGACCTGTACATCTTACTCTGATAATTCGGACATCTGTTGGATATTTATTTCTGGTCACACCTGCCAAGTCAGCCGCACCATAACCTCATTTATTACATGCGAATGCTACAATCTTATATTTCTCATTCATTTTATTTTCCTTTTTTAAATTTTTTAATTATATTTAATTATAATTTAATAACGCCTGTCGGGACGCAATTCCCTATCTCAATAATGAACTGATATTTTTTCATTATTGTCATCAAATAGGCGTTTATTTTATTAAGGCGTCAATTTCATTCATTATTTGTTCATCTCTGTAATATCTAAATGTTATTGCTCTTACAGGACAACTTGCGGCACAAACTCCACAACCTTTGCACTTTATTACATCTATTTGTGCTATTCCATCATCGCCAACTTTAATTGCGCTAAACGAGCAATTTCGTTCACAAGTTCCACAACCTATACATAAATCTTTGTCGACAATAGGGTTGATGAGTTCCAATCTGAATTTTCCTGAAGATACAAAATCAATCGCCATTGCTGCTGCAGCTCTTGCTGTTGAAACTGTATAAGGTACTGCCATTGGATTTCTACAAGCACCACCGATATAAACGCCACTTGCTTTAGTTTCGACCGGACTTAAACAAGTGTGTATCTCTTTTATAAATCCAGACGGTGATAAGTCCAAACCTAATATACTGACAATTTCTTTTGCTTTTGGATGAGGTACCATTGCAGTAGATAATACTACTAGATCAAATTCATCTTTAATAATCCTATGACCTATAATGTCCTCGCCCCGTAAAATTAGATTTCGCGTCTCTGGATCTTCTTTAACTTCGGCAATTTTACCTTTAATGAATTTTATTTGTGGGTTTTCACCTCTAATTCTACTGTAATATTCTTCTTCGTCCTTAGAAGTCGTCCTTATATCTATATAAAAAATATAGACCTCAATATCTCCATATTCTTGGACTAAAAGCTGGGCATTCTTCATGGCGACAAGACAACATACTCCACCTGAACAATAAGCATTAGTTTTTAAATCACGAGAACCAACACACTGTATCATTGCAATTTTTTTAGGGGTCTTACCGTCAGATATTCTTTTTAAATGTCCACCAGTTGGTCCAGTTGGACTAATAAGACGTTCAAGTTCAATCTGAGTTAATACGTTATAATATTTACCATATCCATAATCGCCGCGTTTTGAAGCATCATAAACTTCATATCCTACCGTAATAACAATTGCGCCAACTTCGATGTCTTCATAAGTCGGTTTCATGTCATAATCAACAGCTTCGGCTAAACAATTTTTTTGGCATTGCTTGCACTTAATACAGGCATCTATGTCAATATACGCCTTTTTAGGTACTGCATTAGGATGAATTATGTTAATGGCTTTTCTAGTACCAAGTCCATAATTGAATTCGTTGGGTACTAAAACTGGACACTTTTCCATACACCTTCCACAACCAGTACATTTTTCCCAATCGACATATGTTGGTTTATGTTCAATAGTTACTTTATATTGACCTGCACTTCCACTGATATTTTTTATTTCGCAATAGGTACGCAATTCGATATTTGGATGTTTGGAAGCTTCGACCATTTTCGGTGCTAAAATTCATATAGCACAATCATCAGTTGGAAAAGTCCGGTCTAATTGCGCCATCTTTCCGCCGATACTGGGTAAAGAGTCCACCAAATAAGTTTTAAAGCCAGCATTTGCAGTAGCTAAAGCTGCACTAATTCCTGCAATTCCAGCACCAATAATTAAGACTTCTTTTATTACTTCCATCTCTTTTAATGGGACATCATCTAATATAGAAGCACGTTCAACACCAGCTTCAATCAATGCTTTTGCTTTCTCAGTTGCTTCTTCATTTGTAGATGGATTAACAAAAGATACTTGCTCTCTCAGATTCACCATTTGAAAATAATATTGGCTTAGACCTGCTGATTCTAATAATGCCCGATATGTAGGTTCGTGTATTTTTGGTGTGCAAGCACCAACAACAACTCTATTTAAGTTATGGTTAATAATATCTTCTGCAATCATTTGTTGCCCAGGTTCTGAGCACATAAAGGAAAAACTCTTGGATAAGACGACATTTGGTAGTGTTTTTGCGTATTCTGCAACTGCCTCAACATCTACTACACCGCCGATATTAACGCCTCATGCACAAACGTAAACTCCAATGCGAATTTCTTCTGACACATTAAACACCTTTTTTTATTTTTCACCTCTTAATTATTTTATTCAATAAGAGCACGCTTAACTTGAACTTTTATTTTATTTTTATCATAATCGTATATTGGAGCAATCTTTTGTATTAATTTTGATATTTTTCCGCCAGATAATTCTAACTCTTTCATAATTTCTTTTGCAAATTCTTTTAATTCATTTTTGTCCATTTTAATTACTCCATAAATAATTCAATTTGAAGTATGAAAATTTTGTTTTAAATTTTTTGAAAACTATAATTTTTTAATAAAATTAATAAACTAACATTTTTTATAACAGATTTAAATTAAACCCCGAAACCTTAAAATTAATAAAAATTATTAAAAATTATTAAAAGAAAATCGCTAATAACAAATTATCAATTCATAATTTATCTTTATATTCCCTAGAATTTTTGTTCTAAAAAATGAGGAAGAATTTTTTTATTTTAAAAAATTAAGAAATATTTGATACATTTGAAAGGTTGAAATCACAAATGGTCGAAGATATAAATTTATTAATCGAAAAATACGAAGGTATTTTACAATCAGAACCCGATAATAAAGATATTTTAATAAAATTAGGTATCTGTTATACTTCCATTAACAATTTTGATAAAGCAATCGAAATTTATAATAAAATTCTAGAAAAAGACCCTAAAAATGCGGAAGTACTCAATAACTTGGGAATTACATATACGCAAAAAGGAAAATTAAAAGATGCTATTTCTAAATTTGAAATCGCTGTAAAATTAAACCCTGATAACATAAGGTTCTGGAATAATTTAAGTGAAACTTATCGCCGATTAGGTCTCTATCATAAATCAAATATCTGCCGAATGAGGGCAATTCAATTAAGTGATTTAAAATAAAGTTTATCCCTCATTTATTATAAAAAATTATTTAATTGATCAATAATCTATTTTAAAATCTTATTTAAGTTTATCTCTGAAATTTAAATATTACGTAAAAAGTTATTGTCTAAAAAATTTATAAATGATTTTATTTTAAAAATAAGTGTGATATTTATGAAAAACAACAGATTAGTATTAATTCTGAGTATTTCTACAGCAATATTAGCCATATTAGGTTCACTTTTATGGTGGTGGGGCGTCTTCTATTCAGACGGACTCTATGGAATTTCATTTATTGATGTATTTATTTGGCTTTTTGATAATAAATGGTTTGTACTACTAGATCCAACAAGCGAGCCAGCTTTTTTAATTTATTACGTTTTTGCACTGGTATTTTTAGCAGGTGGAATAATAACTATCATTAATGGATTTAAGCCCAAAAAATTTATTATAATTATTAGTGTTGTCCTTGTATCATCCGCAGTAGTATTAATGACATTATTTACTCTTGGATTTTTAATTATGACAGAAATGGGTATAGAGTATTTCTTTTTTTACTTAGGGTCTGATTATATTATTGGACTGGGGCCAGGTTTCTATTTAGGAATAGCAGCACTAATTTTAGACTTCTTTAATTTACATTCAACGTTAAATTTAGTAAAGTCATAATTTTTTCAAATCTCTAATCTCTTTTTTTATTCTATCATCTTTTGAAAGTTTTTTATATAATAAAAGAAAAAAATTCTATATTTTGTCAAAAATTTCAATTATTTATGATTGTATTAAAATCATTCTTGTAAATTTGAATCAATTTTTTATCTAAATAAATAAAATATAATAATACTATAATTTCGAATAATAATTGATATATATATGACATGTCAACAATAATAACTAAAGATGTATAAATAATCATTATTATTGAATTAAATATCATCCAAATAATTAGGATAATAAGTATTATAGTTATAAATATGTTCTTTTTTTGGTAATTATAATAATGATACAACAAAATCAATATAATAGACTGGACAATGAACGAATAAAATAGATTAAATATAATTGGGGGTGGGTTCAGAATAAATGAATTTCCAACAATAAAATTTATTAACATTAATGAATCTAATAGGCAAATTATTAAAAGATTTTTAATAGAAAAAGAATTATTCTTTATTAAATAATATGTAAAAAGAAAAACAAAGCCAGTTATGCCCCAACCAATAAAAACAAAGTAGGGGGCTCCAAATAATGAATTACTAGGTGTAATTTTTCCTAGTAATTCGGGTCGCCAATGCCACCATCCTAATTGAATTGCAGATGTTTCCATTACTAATGAAATACTGATCGCTAAGAATGTCCCAATACAAGTTTTCGTAAATATGCTATGTTCATATTTTGTTTTTTTTGTAATTTGATTTGCAAAATAGTTTGCTAAGTAAAATGTGAAAATCCAACCAAAAACTATAATCAACGAAACATTCCCAATTTTAAGATTTCCTGACCCTTCATATAACGGTGCAATTGAATTAATTACAAATTCTCTTATAAAAGAATAAATAGTGGCATAACCGAAAAAAAGAAATGAATTTTTAAGTCCATCTATGATAATTGAGTTTATAATCATTAAAATGAAAAAAATTGATAGCGGAATAACAAGAAGCAATTCAAACATCTATTTTTCTCCTGCTTTATTTTTGTATTTATTTATCAGAAATTTTATAATTAAAAATAAATTAGCGAGATACAATGGAATAAAGCAAAATAATAAATTAGGTAAAAACAATAACAATCCTACTATGATACTCATTTCAAAAGTAAAACAGCCCAAGATTATAAACGGAATATATTTTATGACCTTGTTTTTTAGATTGATCATTATGAATTCATCTTAAAATTATAAATTTTTAATATTCTTTGAGTTTTTTTAATTTCC
>Ga0190360_1000854_pt1 | contig 16242 bp, 19 predicted proteins | sample 48721834_MG_FD_161271 | JGI IMG/M metagenome (GOLD analysis project Ga0190360, IMG submission 161271) | Hydrothermal vent microbial mat bacterial communities from Southern Trench, Guaymas Basin, Mexico - 4872-18-3-4_MG | ecosystem: Environmental > Aquatic > Marine > Hydrothermal vents >... | reverse complement strand
TTTCAAAAGCGAAGTGAAGCTACGCTTCGCCTCAGAAACGGAGATCTCGGGCATTATGATCACCTCAAATGGTCATTTTATATAGTCGTTAAAGATTATCAAGAGGTCGCAACGAAGAATAAGCATGGAATTTGACCGAAACAATATATTCCTGTAGGTGTAGGATCAGAAACGGAAGAGGATACGGTGCAAACATCCCCCAACCCCACCGGAGGATCTCACATGACGAGATCATTGCTCGCTCTGGGAGCCGCGCTTGCCGCCTTGATAATCGCCATCTTCCTTTACAGCGGTGCGCCGCCGGCTACTTCCGTCTCCCTCGGTTCCGAGATGGGGACTGCAGCTTGGGGGAGCCACACCTTCGTAGCCCTATCGGAGGGCCCTCCGATCGTCATCACGGCGGGAGACGTCGGCGTGGTCGAGCGGCTGGTGGAAGACGTGGACGCCGGGCACGACGGTTTCTACCGGCATCCCCAGTACCACGAAGAGGCGATAGAGATGTTCTTCCGGCTGGCGCTGTGATGAGAGCGGGGCTCCTTATGAGATCATCCCATCCCCGCGTGATTGAAGGCGCCGGTTGAAGCCGCGTTTCTTATCCCGGCGTCTTAAATGGTTTTCACCCGTCATGCTGTGTCCTGAGCCTGCCTCAGCCGGGATATATCCCCACTATGCATCCCTTCACGAGATGCAGCAGGCTCCCCTCCCGAGGCTCTAAGGTGGCCGCCCTTTCATTCGTGGCGTTTTAACGGTCGGGGAGGAAACACCGGAACTGAGAATCTCTCCCTTCCAGAGGCCCATCAGTGACACTATCCGGCTCGACGACGCTTCTCAGCCCTTTTCCCCGTGCTTCGGATGAGAGCCTTGGTGAAGCTCCTCAACCTCGCTGCGAAGGTCTCGGTCCCCTTCCTCCTCAAGGGCGGCATCGTTGCACAGCGACGAACCGTGATGATGAATCGAAGCTGACGCTCCGGGATCAGCCATCCCTGGCACATCTTCTCCCGGATGGAGGCCCGGTTTATGGGATTCATCCGTCCGACCATGCCCATTCCTGGCAGCGGCTTGACCAGGAAGTTCACCGGCGTCAGCGTTATCGCGCGGTCCCGCCAAATAGATACCACCGCCTTTGACCCAAGCGTCGTTAAACTTCAGCATCGAGCTCTCGCCCCCGGGAAAGAAGGATTGGGGCCAGTGGGTCACAGACGGTTTCGAGCCTCGGTACACCGCCAGATAGGGATTGTTTCCCTATTGAGGCTCGATGTTCCAGACGCCGTGTTCCCCCCGGTACCCCACGTACGCGTGGCCGTAGATCGGCGGGCCGTCGGTGTCCCCACCGCTCGGCTGGGTGATGAACCCGACCTGCACCCACACTCGGTCCGCCGGTATCCCGATGCTGAACCGCATGATCATGATGGAGCAAAGGAGGATCGCGAACTCCTCGCAGTCGCCGGTCGTCCCGATCGAGTCCGCCGAGGTCCATACGTCGCTGTACTCGGAAGGATCAGACGTATACGTAAGCCGGTTAGCAACGTAGTTCGCCGCAGCGAGGACCTGCTCGAACTCCGTCCCGGCAGGGGGGACCCAGGATACGGGGACGATGAACTCGGATCCGTCTCCATCCAACAGGCAGGCTCGGATCTCGTCCCATCCGTAGGCCTGGTACCCGACCGCAGTCAAGGAGAACAGCGGAACAAGCAGGGCCGCCGCCATCACTCCGATCAGACCTTTCCTCATCACACAAGGTTTGTTCGCCATTCTGCTCCCCTTCTTTATCAGTTGCAACAGCCCTCTTCTAACCCAAAGCAAGAGAAGGCAGGTACATTCACCCTCCATGAGGATTATTCCACAAAACTCTAGCCAACAGACGGCTGAGCTCACTCAGGGTCATGTTCACCTCCCAAGAGCTTACTGGCGTTCCTATACGCAATGAGCTCGATCTCTTCATCGGTGAACTCCATTCGGTCCAGAACCGCGAAGTACCGCTCATATGAATAGACGGGGTAGTCGGTCGCGAACAGGACCCGCTCCAGGCCGATTCGCCTGAGCAACCGCTCGGCGAACTCCACTCCGAAAAGCTCGCAAATCTGGATGAGGCCACCGGAGACGTCCACATACCCTCGCCCGGAGAGGAGCTCGAGGAAGGCCGCTCCACCGAGGTGAGCCACCACGAACCGATCGGAAAGCCCGTACATGGCCTGATAGATCCTCCCCGGCACGCTCCCGTAGAAGTCCGGGTCGGAGGCGTCGGGATTGGAGTGAAACAGAATGGGGACCCCGAGTTTCTCAGCGGCTAGGAGCCAGGGCCGGAGCCTGGGGTCATCGACCGGGATTTTGAGGTTAGAGGGGTGCACCTTTATCCCCTGCAGGTCCAGCTTCCCCACCGCCCGGCCGAGTTCCCCGACACATCGCTCCGGAAGGGCGTAGCGGCCATCGATAGCGCAGTCGGCGAAGCAGATGAACCGGCCGCCAGAGGCTCGCTTCAGGGCAGCCTGCCGGTCGTTGTTGGCCCGGAGCCAATCCTCTTCCTCTTCGAGGCTCAAAGGGAAGTACTCTGGGTAATTGATGGGGAGGATCACCGCCCGCTCTACGTTGTTCCTATCCATCACCCGGAGCATCATCTCAGAGGTGTTCAGCACAAGATCAGTCTCCTCCCGCTCGTGGAGCACCACGTGGGCATGAAAATCGATCTTCTTAACCGTTCGCCAACGAGAACTCATGCTTCCTCCCTTCGCGGCTCAAGCCGCTCTTTTATCTGCGTCCAGACTTCGTGCTCCGCTTTGTTCTCCTCGAGAAACGGCACTGGGGCTCGAAACCCTTCCGTTCATATAACCTTAGCGTCGCATTGTTCTGCAAGTTCGCTGAGTCTCCCAGTCCCTGAGCAAAAAGATGTCATGCCAGTGCCAGGAGATATGCCGGAGAGGGCACCCGTTTTCGGAATTGGTTGGCTTTTGTTCCGATCAATTGGTCGTTGACCGCCTTTTTAAAGCCCATATAATGGGCATTGGATTAGTCCAATAAGGGGACGGAATGGATCTGAAAGTCGATCGGAAGAGTCCGACACCGCTCCACCTGCAGATCGCCCACCACCTCCGTGAGCTGATCCTCAAGGGGGTGATCCCGGCGGGAGGGCAGCTCCCACCGACGCGGAAGTTCGCCCGAGAGCTGGGGGTGAACCGGAGCACCGTCGTCCAAGCCTACCACAAGCTCTGGTCTGAGGGGCTGATCGAGGGGCACGTCGGGCGGGGGACGACCGTCCGCCACAATCCGGGGGCGGAGGCCCCTGTCTCACCACTCCCTTGGGAGATGCTCCTCGCGCCCCAGCCAGAGGCCGTCGAACTTGAAATCCGCGAACTGATGCGTCTCTTCTCCCGCGAGGATCTGATCTCGCTCGCCGCGGGCCTTCCCTCTCCCGACCTCTATCCCTTGGAGGAGGTCGCCGAAATTGCTGGTGAGGTCTTGGCCGATGAGGGAACCACGCTTCTCCAGCGCTGCGCCGTCGAGGGTTATCTCCCATTGCGGCGGCTCCTCGCGGAGCGAATGGGGCTCTCTCCTAGGGAGACCTTGATCCTCTCCGGTTCCCAACAAGGCCTCTACCTCCTCGCCCAGGCGCTGATAACGCCGGGGGACTTCGTCGTCGTGGAGGCTCCGACTTACCTCGGCGCTCTGCAGGTCTTCCGCGCCGCAGGGGCGCGGCTCATAGGCGTCCCCGTAGATGAGCACGGGATGGACATGACGATGCTGGAGAACGTGCTCGCCCGGACGCAACCGAAGTTTATCTACACCCTGCCGACCTTCCAGAACCCCGCCGGGATCACGATGGTGACGGAGCGGCGGCAGAGGTTGCTCGACCTGGCCTATCGTTACCGGACGCCGGTGATCGAGGACGACCCCTACAGCCTCCTACGGTATGAGGGAGAGGCCCTCCCCCCGCTTGCGAACTTGGACACCCACGGTTACGTGATCTACTTGAGCACCTTCTCCAAGATTCTCTTCCCCGGTCTGCGGATCGGCTGGTTGGCTGCGCCTCAGCGGGTGGTCGAGCACCTCGCCACGCTGAAGCGGATGATCGACCTCTTCACCAACGCCCCCGCCCAGGCGGTAATCGCCGAATTCTGCCGTCGGGGGCTCCTTGAACGACATCTGGAGGGGGTGAGAGATGAGTACCGGCAAAGGCGGGACACGATGGTCGGGGCCCTGAAAGACCATTGTCCGAAGATCGAGTTCGCCGTGCCGGAGGGCGGCTACTTCATCTGGTGCCGCCTACCTCGGGGGATCGCCGCGCGGGAGCTCCTGCGGGAGGCGTTCCGGGAGCGGGTCTCGTTCCTCACCGGGGAGCTCTTCTACCCCGACGGCCGGGGCCAGGAGGAGATCAGGCTCACCTTCACCCACCAGCCACCGGCCACGATCACGGAGGGCATTAGAAGGCTCGGTCAGGCATTGAGACGGCTCAAGAGGAATAGGGTAGAGAAAGCGGAGGAGGCGCTGCTCAAGCCGATCGTCTGAAGGAAGCCAGAGGGTCAAGGCCGCTGAAGGGGTTCATCTTACGCTGTGAGATCGCGGCTACCGAACAGTATGGGGAGAGAGACTACGGGCAGGAGCTATCGATGAAGGAGGTTGTGGATGATGCCCAGCCAGAACCGATATGCATTCTTCAAGGGGGAGGTCCGGCCCCTCGAGGAGGCCAAAGTGGGGATCATGGCCTCGGCCGTCAACTACGGCACGGGGATCTTCGAGGGGATCCGCGGCTATTGGAACGGGGAGGATGAACAGCTCTACCTGTTCAGACTCCGGGAGCACTTCGAGCGCTTTCTGCGGAACTGCCGGTTCCTGCTGATCGAGCTCCCCTACACCGTGGAGGCGCTCTGCGAGGCGACCTTGGAACTTCTGCAGCAGGAAGGCTTCAAAACAGATGTCTACGTCCGCCCGCTGGCCTACAAGTCGGCCGAAGAGATCGGAGTCCGCCTTCACGATCTGAAGAGCGAGTGCGCCATCTTTGCCATCCCCTTCGGGGAATATATCGATAAGCCAGGTGGCGTGCGCGTCATGGTCTCCTCCTGGCGCCGCCTGGACGACAACGCCATCCCTCCCCGGAACAAGATCACCGGGGCCTACGTCAACTCGGCCCTGGCGAAGACCGAGGCCCACCTCCACGGGTTCGACGATGCCCTTATGCTCTGTCAGGATGGGCACGTCTCCGAGGGAAGCGTAGCGAACCTCTTCATCGTCCGCGATGGGGTCTTGATCACCCCGCCGGTGAGCGAAGATATCTTAGAGGGGATCACCCGGGCGACGATCCTCCAGCTCGCCAGAGACCTGAGGATCGAATCGTTGGAGCGACCGATCGACCGCTCCGAGCTGTATGTGGCTGATGAGGCCTTCCTCTGCGGCACGGCGATGGGGCTCGTGCCAATCATCGAGGTCGATCACCGGCCGATCGCCGACGGCGCCCCGGGTCCGGTCTCCACTCGCTTAAAGGAACTCTACCAGGCGGTCGTGCGGGGAAGGGAGCCGCGCTACCGCCGCTGGTGCACTCCTGTTTACCGTGCGGTAGCAAGGGGGTAGGAGATGAAACTCCGAAATCGGGTCGCCTTGGTCACCGGCTCGAGCCGGGGGATCGGGCGGGTGATCGCCCTGAAGTTCGCCGAGGAGGGGGCCAAGGTCGTGGTGAACTACCTGTGCTCCCGACCTAGAGCTGAGGAGGTTGTGCGGCGGATCAAGAAGATGGGCTCAGAGGCGATCGCGATCCAGGCGGACGTCTCCAGAGCCGATCAGGTAGAGCAGTTGGTCGAGCAGGTCTTGAAGAGGTTCGGCCGGATCGATGTCCTTGTGAACAACGCCGGGATCTACCTGCGGGAGGAGTGCACCGAGGAGCACTGGGACCGGGTAATGGCGGTCCAGCTCAAAGGCTGCTTTCTTTGCACTAAGGCTGTTGCTCCAATCATGCAAGGGCAGGGAAGCGGCACGATCATCAACATCTCTGGGACGGCGGGCTTCGAGGGGCGGAGGGGGATCGAGCCCTACGCCGCCAAGTCTGCAGCGATCATCGCCTTCACCAAGTCCTGCGCCAAGGCCTTAGCCCCTAAAGTCAGGGTCAACAACATCGCTCCCGGATTGATCGAGACAGACATGGCAGAAGTATCCACCCCGAAGGAGAGGGCGGAGATCTGTAAGGCGATCCCTCTAGGGAGGCTCGGTCGGCCAGGGGAGGTGGCCCACGCCGCCCTCTTCCTTGCCTTGGATGACTCTGCCTACATCACCGGCCAGACCCTAGTGATCGATGGCGGGAGAGTGATGCAATGAAGAAGCTGCAGATCCGCGATCGAAGCGCGACGGCCGAGGCCCGCCAGTTCCCTTCTGGTGGCGGGGTCACCGAGGATCCGGTGACCGGGGTGGCCGCCTGCGCCTTAGGGGCATACCTGGTCCATCTGAGAGCCGTCGAGGTCGAGGAGCCGGCGACAAATCTCTTCATCGAGCAAGGGTATGCGATCGGTCGCCCTGGCACGGTGGAGGTGCGGATCTACCTTGAAAATGGTGAAATCACCCGGGTGGGGATCACCGGACAGGCTGTTCCCATCTCCACTGCGGAGATGCAGCTCCCACCCGACCTATGCACACCGGGAGGTCAGCCATGAAATACCGGGCACACATGGATTTCCGACTCTCTGAAGTCGCTGTGGGTTCCTATGCCTTGAGCGGCGCATATGGGACGAAAGATGTAAAGGAGTTCAAGCGGATGCTCCGGCGCGCTTACGAGCTGGGTGTCAACCTCTTCGACACGGCCGAAGCGTACGGCGATGCAGAGCAGATACTCGGCAAAGCCATTGAGCCCTTCCGCCATAAGGTCTATGTTGCCACTAAAGTGGGGGTCCGCAGGGGGATCAAGCCTGATCTCTCACGCTCCTACATCAAGAAGGCCTGCGAAGAGAGCCTGAAACGGCTGGGAACGGACTACATCGACCTCTACCAAATTCATTTCAACGACCCAGACACGCCCGTGGAGGAGACGGTCGGTGCGCTGGAGGAGCTCATGTGCGAGGGGAAGATCCGCCGTTACGGACTCGGCCACCTCCCTTTGCATAGGGTGGAGGCCTACCTCAAAGTGGGGAACGTCTTCTCGGTACTCATGGAGCTGAGCGCCGTGGCGCGCGAGTCGCTCAAGAAGCTGGTGCCGCTGTGCAGAACGCATGCGGTGGGAACGATCGCCTTCAGCATCACCGGCCGGGGGCTCCTCACGGGAAGGTGGCAAGAGCCGCCGAGCTTCGAACCAGGAGACATCCGGAACATCGATCCACTATTCCAACGGGAGCGCTTCCAGTCCGGCCTGCGGGTAGCGGGAAGGCTGGCTGAGCTGGGCAGGCACTATGAGAAGACGCCGGTCCAGGTAGCGATCGCCTGGGTCCTCGCTCAGCCGGGGGTGAGCTGTGCCCTCACCGGACCTTCGACCGTCGCACACCTCGAGGAGAACGTCGGCGGAAGCGGCTGGCTCATCTCTTCGGAAGACCTCGAGGAGCTGGAGCGCTTCCTCCAGCGAGAGGACACGTGGCTGGAGCAGGAGCAGCGATCCTCCCTTAAGGAGATCCTTTTGAACCCCTTGCCGCAAGAGCCCTTTCAGGCCTTCGTGAATCTCGTCTATGCGATCGAGACGGCCCTGTCGCTCGGCCTCATCTCAGAGGAGGAGATCCTCCCGCTCGCGCAAGAGATCTACGGAATGCGAAAGGCCCTGGATGAAGCGCACCTCCCAAAGCTGGAGAGCGGTCGGAACCGCCTACGCGAAGTGATCAACCTGGGCAAAGGGAGTGCCCCTCCATGAGGGTGAGACCCTGTTCACGCCGACCGATCCTCCAGCCGTGCCGCCTGGTGGGGCATGACTATCAGGTGGACCCCTACATCGGATGCGCGCATCACTGCTACTACTGCTACGCCCTCAACTGGGCTGAGACGGATTGGACGGAGGAGATCCTGGTGCACCGCGACCTCATCAGCCGCCTGGCCGCCGAACTGGCTGTACTTGAGCCACAGACAATCTACATGGGATGGAATGCCGACCCCTACCAACCCGCCGAGCGGATTCACCAGCAGACGCGGCAGGCACTAGAGCTGCTTGCACACCGGGGTTTCTCCGTTTGCATCCTGACCAAGTCAGATCTAATAGTCCGTGACATCGATCTACTCGCGAGAATGCCCAACCCGTCGGCGGGCGTCTCGATCGCCTTTCAGGACGAGGACGTCCGGCGGATCTTCGAGGCCGACGCCCCGCCCAACGACCGGAGGATCGCAGCCCTCAAGGCGTTGAAAGACGCAGGTATCAGGATCTATACACTGATCTGTCCAGTGATGCCCTTCCTCACCGAGGTGGAGGCGTTGATCGAGATGGTAGCACCGTTTGTTGACAGGATTTGGATATACCCCGTACAAATGGCGGAAGAGGATGACCGGAACTGGCGGTATGTCGAGGAGATACTCCTCCGGAATTTCCCCGAACTTGTGAAGGAGTATCGGGAGATCGTCTTCTCGCCCGATCACCCTTACTGGGCTGGGTTACGGCAGAGGCTGGAAGAGTTTCAAGGGGAAAGGGGGCTGGATCTGAGGATAAAACTGTGAAAGGAGGAGCAGAGATGATCAGAAGGCTGTGGGACGTGACGCTAACCGTATCGGACCTCAAGGAGGGTACCCGATTCTACGGGGAGATCCTCGGACTCGAAAAGAAATACGAATTCCGGGATTATGCCGGCTTCGACTGCGGAGGCGTTGAGCTGGGGCTGAAGACGTGGGGAGAGAGGGAGGAACCCCGTCAGGGGGAACCGGTCCTCAACTTTTTGGTGGATGACATCGAGAAGACCCATCAAGGGCTTCAGGAACGCGGGGTCCAATTCATCCAGGGGCCGAAGGATGCCCAATGGGGAGCGCGGATAGCGCTCTTCCTGGACCCCGACGGGCATACCCTCCAACTGACCCAAGTCGATTGGGGGAAGTACTTTGCCGCCTGTGCCCCACGCTGAGGACGATAGAGGACGGCCATCTTGGACATCGCCCTGTTCCTGATCTTCGCCCTGGGGGTACCCTGGGCCACCTGGCTCACGCTCGGCGTGCGGTCCAAGACGACGGCACTGGCCATGATGGCGCCGGGGGGTGTGGCGGCGATATTGATGCTAACCATCAGCCCGCTGAGGCTGGGGCACTCCCCCCTCGCCCGTTTCGGACCGCCGGAATACGCCGTGATCGCCTGGGGCGTGCCGGTCATATGGGTCGCCGCGCTCGCCGGCTTGAACCTGCTATTTCACAAGGCAACGCCCAGCCGGACCTTCCCCGATCCGAAGATCCGGAGTGAAATCGTCGCAAAGCTCATATTCGCAGGGGCCTTAGGCGCGCTCCTGGCCCTGATCTGGCTCTGGCCCCGCCTCCCTTGGGGGAAGGATCTGCCGCTGGGGCTCTCGTCCTGGCAGTCGCTGAGCGTGACGGTGTCCCTATTGACCCTGTTCTCTCTCCTCACCAGACTGGTTACCCAGGCCCTCGTCGGAGAGCGTGCGCTCGGCCGAACCTTAGCGGGATACCCCCGCTATCTGGTGACGGTCTTGGTCCTGGGGGTATTGCTCCCCCTGCTCGGTGAGGAGCTGGGGTGGCGGGGTTTCCTCTTCCCACGGCTGGTGCAGTATAACGTCCATCTGGCCCTGCTCGGGACGATGGCCGCCTGGTGGCTCTTCCACGGACCACTGGGCTACCTCACACCCACGCTGCGCGGTCTACCACGCTGGATCCCCGCGCTGGGACTTCTGGGGATCGCCGGGCCGTCGTTCTTCGCCGGGTGGCTCCTTCTCCAGACAGGCAGCCTCTGGCCTCCACTGATCTTCCACCTCACGTGGAACCTCCTCAACCCCGCCATGCTCGGCAGTCTCTACACCGGGAAGGAGGGGCTCTTACGTGGCCCGATTTGGCTGATCAACGGTGAGGGAGTGATGGGGACGATCGTCAGCACCACGGCGATCGCGCCCCTCTTCTACTGGTTGGCCCTGCAGGCGGCGCAGAATTAGATAGATTGTGGTGATCATCAAGGAGTAAGGTATGGCGAGACAGATTCCGGTTCGAACCTGCGCCGGACTTGTCCGCGCCCGAGAGCTGCGGAGGGTGCACTCTGATCGGAAACCGATCTCTACTTCCAGAACTTCGTTGCCCGGGGAAATGATTCCCTCGCTCAGCGGAGCGATTTTTCAGGGATGTCCGAATGATAGAAAGGAGGGAGGATGGACGGAGTGGGAGACCGATTGCTGACTGTGGAGAACGTTAAAGAGATCGTCTGCTGCCCCGGCGGGCTGGAGGTGGAGGGGCAGAAGTTTAAGGGAGAGATCGGGCGGACAGTGACTTGGCGAAAGGAGATGTTGAAGTTGGGGATGCGGGGCTTCATTTCCTACCGGGACGGCTTAGCGCGCGGGTTCGTTGAATACATGCCCGCGGAGACAGCGCCCTTCCCCATCGAGGCCCCGGGCGTGGCCGTGCTCATGTGCTACCACTGGATATCTGCAAATGAAGGAGATGAGGAGGAGCATCTCGCCCAGGAGAAACGTCTGATCGAGCTGGTGATCGAGGAGGCCAAGGGGAAATTCACGGGTCTCGCCACCCTAGGGTGGGACCATCCTATACACTTCCCGATCGCGATGCTGGAGGAGCTGGGGTTCCAGCAGGTTGAAAGGACCGACTACATCGCATTGATGTGGCTGCCACTGAAAGAGGGAGCGCCGCGGCCGAGGATGGCTCCTGCCCAATTCGAGCCGCGGGAGCTCTCCTCCCAGGGCATCTTGGCGATCGAATCCGCCTGGAGCAGCCGCTGCCCCTACAGCATCCACCACGCCACACGCATTGAGGAGGCGATCGCTGGGATCCCAAAGGAAGAGAGAGGACGTATCAGCCACTTTCCCCACCTGATCGATACCCACAAGGATGCCCTCAGGTGGTCGCGTTCCCCATGGGACTGGGATTGGCTCTTTCTCAACGGAGAGGAGGTCGCGATCCACGAGCTCAAGGGCGAGGAACTCCAAGGGTTGATCGCCGAGAAGATTGGGGAGCTGCGACAGGAAGGGTGAGAATTGGGACAGGCCATTGAGGCTTTAAAGCCGAGCGAGACGGTCGGCCTCTATCGTAAGCTCGTCCTCACCCCCGAGCAGCGGCTGACGGCCCATATCCGAGGAGGGGTCTGATGGCTAAGCTTCTTTTGACTATTCTCTATCCGGGGGTTGCCGAATGGGAGGTCGTCTTCCCCCTCTTCTGCGTCCATCCGCGGATCGAATATCAGTTCGCCGCGGTCGGGGAGCGGAGGGTCCGCGGCACGATGGGCTTCGAACTCGAAGCCCAGTGGGCCATTGAAAATGTCGATCCGGAGGACTTCGAGGGGATCTACCTTCCCGGGCCATCGCCCCCCCAGGAGGGGCGTTTCCCGCGAAGCCTGGGAGAGCACGAAGGGCTCTTGAGCCTCCTGCGGGCGTTCGCCGCCCGAGGCAAGGTGGTGGCCGCGATCTGCGGCGCACCACTGACCCTCGGCGCAGCCGGACTGCTCGAGGGGAGGGACTTCGCCTGCGATATCAGCGCGGAGACGCACGGCTGGCTAGACAGCGGCCATCGCGTGGATGATCTGCTGGCAATTGACGGCGAGATCCTGACGGCGAGAGTCCAAGCGCTCCTTCCCTTCTCCGTCGCGTTGGCCCGACTACTGGAGGAGGAGCAGACAGCCGAGGAGATCGAGGAATTCTTCGATTTAGGAGAGAGATAGTTTGTGGAGCCCGATCTTCGCCATACCGAGGAGGAGAGGATGGATTTAGAGAAGGTCCATCGTCTCAACCTGCTTGTGAATAGGAGGGGGGAATCAGTCTTCAAGGGAAGGTGAATCCAGATGGAGCTGAGATACGATCCATTTCCTCTAGTTTTCGATCAAGGAGATGAGACGACAAAGCTTGTCTGCTTGAAATTCTTCGGCTTAGAGGATTCCCCACGAGCGAAAGATTGTCGGTCAGTGCTGATCAAACAACAGCGCTCTGACGGGGCCTTCCCTAGCCGCCTCGATCCCAAAAACTGGGGAATGCGGGAGACGGTCAGGAACACACTCCTCCTACTCGATGCCGGACTGCCACCGGGAGGGGTGAATGTGGATAGTGCAGTGAAGTTCATTTTAAACCATCAGAACCCCGACGGCGGCTGGAGCGAGAATCGCGCGTTGAAACTCCCCCCGGAACAGACGTGGATGAGCAGCGAACGGAGCATCACCTGGCTCAGCGCAGACGTCGTCGAGCTCTTGTACCAGGTGGGGATGGAGGATCGCCATGAATACAAAGCTGCAGTGGAGTGGCTCAGGACGATCCAGAACCAACACGGCGGTTGGGCATCCCTCGCTGGGGATGTAGAAGCTCGGCAAGATGATACCAGCGACCCCGACTCCACCGCTCATATCACCTTTCTGATGGGGGAGATCTTCGGCGAGGATGACCCGGTCTATTTGAAGGGGAGGAATCTATTTGAGCGTTACCTCGACGAATGTGCTCGAGATGTGGCCAGGGGCTTTTGGATCGGATCGCGGGATGGAGGGAGAGGAGAGCCAGACGTCTACCACTTGACCCATCTGCTCTTGTCTTGGTTACTCGATCCGCCCCGCTCTCTAGAGAGGGGCTACGATGTAGGCGATCCAAGAGTAAAGCGGATGATGAAAGCGCTCATCGATATTCAGAGAGAAGACGGCGGTTGGCGGCCCTTCTGGGCTAAGGAGAGCGATCCGGTCTATACCGTCCTCGCGATCAAGGTCTTGATCCTGAGCGGGATGCTCGCAAGAGAGAATCTGGAAGGCCAGGTCTCTGCATACGCGACTTGAAGGAGGCTGTCGTGCCAAGACGGAGTCAGGGAGAACCGGTCGAGTTAGTACCCCTCCTGCGGAAGGTCGAAGCAGGCTTCGGGGTGTTCAAGAGAAATAAGGTTCTCGTCCTTCGCTCCGGCGCGGGCGGGGGAAAACCCTGCATCCGCAGGAGGAGGCAATGACCGAGGTCTTCGGTAGCGGCGCACGGGTCCTCCTCGACTACCTGCAGGCGCAAGCCCGTGAGGAGGAAACCGAGGAACTGTGGGAGACGTTGTGGGCCGACCTCGCGTTCGCCGCTTGGGTCACAGCGTACGAAATGCTCCCGGGATTCGAGGAAAACCTGCGTGCGCTCCTCCGCGAGCCTACGCAGGTTCCGAACGCCGAGCCCACCGCTTTCTGGGAGGGCTTCGCCGCAGGCTTCGCCCGGGCCCGTGACCCGGAGGTGAACGCCGAGTGCCGACGGGCCCTCGCAGCAGTGGAGAGAGTGGACTTCGCGGCCGGGGAACGGACCGCCTTGCGCTATTTGCCTCCGGAGACGCCGCTGGAAGTCGAGATCTACCTGACGGTCGACGGCTGCAACGGCGGGATGTTCCGCGGCTCGCGGGCCTTCCTCAGCGTTCTCCTCGTCTCACCGGACGAGGTCTCCGCCATGGTCAAGGGCTTCGCCCACGAATTCCACCACATCGGCGCAGCTCATTGGTTCGCGCAAAATCCCCTGCTCCAGCGCGCCCGCGAACGGGACGCGGGGAAGCTGGCGGTCGAGATCCTCGAATACCTGGTCAGCGAGGGGTTGGCGAACGCCTTCTGCAGTCCGTCTGTCCTCAGGCTCCACGAGGGTGATTCGAAAGAGGCCGGTGTGCATAACAGGCGGGTCTGTGAACTGGAGGCCCGCTGGCCGGACGAGGCGATCGAACGGATCGAGCATCTCCTCCACGGGGCGCTAGCCGATCCGGGGGCTGAGGAACTCTCCGCGCTTGAGGAATCATTCCATCAGTTCAGCCTCGACCTCTCCGGCGCGGGCCTCCCGGAGGGGCATTTCGCCGCGGGGCGGATGGTCCAGCGGATGGCCGGCGCGTTGCCGCTTGAGCGGATCATCTCTCTGGTTCAGGAGCCGTGCCGCTTCCTCGCTTGCTACAACGAGGCAATGGAGAGCAAGGAGCCACGCTTTTCGAAGCGCCTGTTGGAACAGATAGAACGCGCCTTTGAAGGCGGGATACGAAAAGACGCATCCTCAGTCGGGTGGTGAGCGTGTTGAAGGAGCGCCGGCCCCACAAGGGGGCTGGAGAGGACCGCTATGTCTGACCATGGCGCACAACTAGGAGAGGCAGAGATCGTCCGGCGCGAGGAGACGCTGCGTGGGTGGTTCACCCGCGGGTGCGACCCCATCCAGCAGATCATCGACGGGCTAGACATCGGCTGGGGCGGGGTGCAGCGGTGGGCCACGGCGCGTATGCCCCCGCCCACCGGAGGACCTCACCTCGACTTCGCTTGCGGCTACGCCACCTTCCTTGCCCAACTGGGGTGGCGCTTCCCTGGAGCACGTCTGGTGGGGCTCAACATCGACTTTGCTGGCCCGCATCGGATCGCCCGGTCGCTCCTCGCGGAAGCGGGCGTAGAAGCCGAGCTCGTAGAGGCTGATGCGCGAAAGATGCCCTTCGCCAAAGGTTCGTTCGGCTCGGTGAGCTGCTTCCTCGGCCTGCAAGACATCGAGATCGGATTCGGAGAGGAGGGCGTTCGGACTGCCTTGACAGAGGCGGTGAGGGTTCTGCGTTCTAGTGGAATGCTCACACTGTTGGATGAGTTCTCATTTGACCGCTTTGATAGCTTGCTCGAAGGCCTGCCGGTCACAGTGGTCGGTCGGGGTGAGCGGGAGCTGAACGTTCGCTGGAGTCGCCGGGTAGCGGAGCGGGCTATCACGCTCTACGCCGAAGGATGGGTGGATCAGGCCCGCCTCGACGATCCAGGGATGCGTAGAGAGCTTCACGATGAGGTGCACTCGCGAATGGTAGAAGAGATGGAACGTCAGCTGGCAGCTCATGGTTATTACGTTCCCTTCGCAGCAGTACGCATGGTGGTAGCTCAGAAGGCTTGATCTCGCGGATATAGCGAAAAGCAAATAGGCCAGCCTCCCCAGCCAGACCGGTCGCGTCCACGGCTCGCTGCGCCAAGGCGACAACGCTCAGCGTTGCGATTGACATAGCGGCTGCGACGATCGTCACCGATGCGTTGCCGTACCGCCTTGCCCTGACAAGAGGGCCATCCCGATGCGACCGTCAATGGAACGCCGAATTCGGCCCTTCACGCCCCCTCCCCCCATGCCAGGAAGAGCAATTCCAGGTGGTGGTCGCTCTCCGTCCAGACGACATGGTCGGAGCCAGGAGGGATGTAGTAGGCCTCACCCGCTCTGACGGGGACGGTCTCCTCCCCGATCTTCGCGTATCCCTCCCCTTTGATGAAGACGAACGCCTGGGGGAACGGATTGGTGTCTCCCGGCTCGTTCAATCGCTCGCCCTTCTTGACGAGGTACCAGGCGCTCCGGAAGCCCGGATGGTAGTACAACGGGATCGCGTGTCCACCATGAACCATTCGCGCATGTTCCTCCCCCAGGGGGATACGCTCGGGCCTTGACCGGTTAAAGAAAGATTGAATGAAGACAAAGAGTTTCGCCCAAAGATCGGGCGTCAATTCGACCCCCTCACCCAGGCGGAAGTCAAGGGGGGCAGAGTCCGACACGTGAGCCCTCCCTGCAGCGGTCAGGGCGGTTATCTTTCCCTCATAGATCATCTGAAGGGTCTCTGCAGTTGCGGAGAGGATGACATCGGCCTCCGGGTGGGCCCCCTCACCGAGCTCGAGTTGTTTGCCCGGCCCGACGATGATGTGCCAAGACGCCGGTCCCGGCTGAACGTCGATCTGAACGATCAGCGAATAGTCATCAGGGACTTTCCCCTGAAAGCTTTCCGACCAATCTCGAAGGAGCTGTTCTACCTCGGGCATAGGGGCCTCCTCGTAAATCCTAAATGCTGCTTGGAGTCTACACTCCCCTATGGAACCCGGTCAAGAAACGACAGTAACGCATCGCGGCGATGCCCATGAGGCTACAAAGAAGAAAGGACTCCCGAAGAACCATCGTCAATCCTCGCTTCATCCTCAATCGCCCATCGAAAAGAGAGCTTCATCGCCCGCCATGCTTGGCCGTCGGAGAGCGCTCTGGTATCTTTGCTGGGGCAGGACTGGAGGACGACCGGGGAAAACTGAACAAGCCATGTCGATAAAACTCCTGATCGTGCGCGGCATCTATCGCCTGAAGTCGTTGCAAGAGGATCCTGCAGTCGTTCTTAAGCGGCTCGGGGTTGGGAACCATGACCAAATCTTGGAGATAGGTTGCGCTATCGGCCCTCACACCCTGGCCCTCGCCG
>Ga0190360_1000853_pt1 | contig 16243 bp, 11 predicted proteins | sample 48721834_MG_FD_161271 | JGI IMG/M metagenome (GOLD analysis project Ga0190360, IMG submission 161271) | Hydrothermal vent microbial mat bacterial communities from Southern Trench, Guaymas Basin, Mexico - 4872-18-3-4_MG | ecosystem: Environmental > Aquatic > Marine > Hydrothermal vents >... | reverse complement strand
AATTTGTGATTGAAGGAACACTATAATTTAAACGGGTTTTTATTTGAAAATTTTTTTCAATTTTAATAACATGAGGTAATTTACTGACAAGGACGATATTTTTTGCCTTAATTTTTACAGATATTGCATTTAATATTACTGAGCTCCCTAATATTTCGCCACCTAATTTTATAATTTCATCGGATACATGGTCAATTAATGGAGTATTTTCATGGAGTTGGAGATTATAAAGAGAAGATCGGTATTTTTCTAATGAAGAGGTATTATCATTTACATTAAAAATATTTACTTCTTTGTTTAACTTATCATTGTTTAGATATACAATTATCTTTACTTGAGATTCTGGTGATTTTTCTATTATTGATAACAAATCGTCTGAAATTTTGTTAGAAACACTATTTATGTTAAAATCTTGAGATTTTACTAGGATTAAATTGTTGTTATTAATCCAATTATTGGGTTTTGAAGAAAATAATATACTAAAATTAATTGGGTGTGTAGTGAATTCAAAAGAGGACAAGAATAAAATTGATATATAAAATAAAGTTAATAATTTGTGCTTTTGATACATAAGATTATGAATAAATCTTTAATTAAAATATCTTTTGAATATAAATTACAAATATTAATAAATAGAAAATAGGGAAAAAATTGCCGATCAATTTATCTCCAGAGGCATTGGAAGCAAAAGAAAAATATGAATCTGCCACGACTTTGGATGAGAAAATCAGTACACTTCAAAAATACATTAGTGCAGTTCCTAAACACAAGGGAACTGAAAAATTACTTCATAATTTGAAAAAGAGGTTAGTAAAATTAAAAGCCGAGAGAGATAGAAAAAAAGAGATTGGTAAAAGTAGTGGTGGTAGATCAGAATATAATATTAAGAAGGAAGGAGCAGGACAAGTTGTAATGGTAGGATTTACAAATTCTGGTAAAAGTCAATTATTTAATGCGCTATCATCTTCAGAAATAGCGAAAGTAGACACTTATGGATTTACTACAAGCAGACCCGAAATAGCAATGATAAAATTTGAGGACATCATGATTCAATTAATTGAGTTGCCTGCTTTTTATGAGGGGAGCAGTGAAAACCGAGAGCAATTTAATACGGTTAGAAATTGTGATCTAATACTATTCATTATAGACTTATCAAGAGATCCAGATTATCAAATGCGGACTCTTATTAAAGAAATGAATGAGGTAAATATAAAATTTATATACAATAAAAAGGACATAAAAATCGAGAAAACTGGAATGGGTGGAATAGTTATAATTAATAAGGGAACGCGGATTGACAATGAGAGAAAAGATATAGTGAAATTATTGCAATCTTATGGAATACATAATGCTAGAGTTGTTATTAACGAATCAATAGAGTCGATTACCGTTTTAAATGAAATAATTGAAGATGCAATAAAAGTTAATAGAGTATTTAAAGATGGAATTATTGTTGCAACTAAAGGGGATATAATTGGGTCACAAAAAAATTATGAGATTCTATTTGAAAAATGGAAGGACAAATTTCCAATTATACCGGTATCTGCAGTAAAAAAAATAGGTATTGAAGATTTGAAAAAACTAATTTTTAAAAAACTAAATATAATTAGAGTCTATACTCGAGAATCAAGTAAAATAATATCAGATAGACCGGTTATAATTAAAAAGGGAGGGACAGTATATGATGTTGCAAAAAAATTAGGAGGAAATTTTCTTAAGGAATTTAAATATGCCTTTTTATATAGAAAGAAAAATAATACAGATAAAAAGATTGGTAGAAGGAGGATTGGACTGAACTATAAATTAGAAGATCAAGATATTATTCAAATTTATACTTAAATTATTTAAAATTTAATGTTTCTTTGTTAGATAAATAATTATTCAGGTTCCTTATCTAAACTCTGAAATTCACGTTCCATTTCGTCCAATTCTTTTAGCTCTTCAGCAGTGAAAATTGAGGCATTCATATTTTTTTTCAAATTCTTATATTCTGTTTCTATAGATAATTCAACTTCTTCTTCCTTTTTGCTAAGTTCATCGATTTTAAATTCAATTCTTGACAATTTTTGGGTAATGTCCTCAATTTGTTGTTCAATGTTTATTAAAGTTTGACCAAAACCAGAAATTAAATCTAAAAGCTTATTAAGAACAGAATTTCTTTTTTCATCATTCATTTTGTTACCTCAATCTGGTAGTTTTTATTATTTTTTAATTATTTGCGTTTAGATAAAATAAAAAAATTAGGTGGGTTTTAAGTTTATAATTATTTAATGAAAACTTAACCTTTAATTATAACAAGAAATTTATATCTAAGTCGGGATCGCCTAGCCACAGATACATGGATATATTTTCGCGTGAATACTGATCGGGAAAATTTTTATATAATTGCATTGTAGCCCAGTTAAATATTTCGCCGACTTTTTTCAGGTCTTTTTCTACTATTGCTTGAAAGAGGTATCGGTCAAAATGGTGGTTGGGTTCAGTGTAGCTTGGGCGGGTTGCGCCTAAGAATCCGACTGCGCCATTTTTGACTTCAATAAATAGTTCACCAAAGCAGTCTTTATATGTTGGATTGTCGATATATGCATTTAGACAAGCAATGGAGAATACTATAGGTGTTTTATCGCCATTTTTAAGGTCATCTAAATCATTTAGAGTAAGACCATTACTACTTTGCCATCTATCTACATCACCATGGCCTCTATAATTTATAATGCCAACACCTTTATTTATTTCTTTAATTATTTCTTGTTTAGATGCAGTACCATCATATTTTTTAATAACTTTGGCTTTTTTCTCGCTTTCTAAGATTTCAGCGCAGTCATTACTACATTCGATATAATCCCACCTGTTATATGCAGTTAATAGGACTCTTAATTGCCAGTCTTTTGGTTTAACTTTTGAAGTCAATTTATCAAATTTGTACACTTTTTCAAAATATCTTTTTAGTCTAGTAGCATTATCAATTGCAATTCTTCCAACAAGGATGTCAGGATAAACAGAATCAGTTAGACAAGCATAATAATGGTCAGAGGCGCAATTATAATCAGGGTCGTGGTGCGTAGGAATACGGTTAACATCACCGACTATGAGGACAAATTCTGGTGGGTCTTCCCAATTATCATAAGCATATCTAAGAAAATTCCGGATTGCAACATCCTTTTTATTCCCAAATTCCTTATAAATTTCCACATCAGTTACTACTTTAACAGAATAATCTTTTTCTTTTAATTTTATAAATGGCTCTAAAGCTTTAATTAAATCAGGCTTTGTAATAATAAGATATCGTCCAAAATTATTAAGATCAGATAATGGTCCAAATTCTTCGGGGATAACTTCATCAAATTCTCCGCCGTCTGTCATAATACCCATTTCGCCATCAGAATCAAAAGCGGTATCTTCATTAACAGAGTCTAAATTTAAAATTTCAGACTGTATTTCTTTTCTTACTGTTTGTCTAGGTGCTCTTCTAGGTAAAGTTCTACCAATACCAGTACCACCTCTAAATCGTCTACCCGTTATTGTGGCAGGAGAATAATATACATCTAATTCTATTTTACTGTAAGCAATTAATTCGCGTGATTTTGGTCGATAACGCATAGGATATATCATTAAATGTACTATTGAGACATCGCCCATCTTATTTTCAGTAGATATTACTTCTACTAAATTTTCTGGAAATAATTTATCACTTGAATATATTTTTTCATTAGGTTCAAATTCTGGAATTACCCAATCTTTTCCATTGTCTTTGGTAGGTATTGGAGCTGGTAAAACATCGATAGGTTCTGGAAATTTCTTTTCAATATAATTTACAACTTTGAGTTCTTTAAATGTGGTACCTGGTGGCAAAGCTACGAAAAGACCTTCAGTAGGCAACATTGGAGCCCCGGTTTCTAATATAGCGCCTCCACTTGGCATCAATAAATCTGTGAATGAAGTGTCTTTTTTTGCCTTGATTTGAGATTGTTCTTCGAATTTTTTATACCAAACACCTTTAGGTCGGTAAATCACGCTTACTTTATAGATATTTTCATCTGAACTAAATTCCTTAACGGAAGTTTGAATAGACCTTAGTTTTCTAAAAGGTGAAGAAGGGATTTTACCATAATCTTTAGTCTCCACAACTTCATAATCTTCATCTTTTTCTTGAAAAGGAAACCATCTTGCATTCTTTATCATTTTTATACCTCAAAATCATATATTTTCTAAATTTAAGAGACTATCTTTATAAATTTGTGGGATGCGTTTACGCCTTGGTTTTTCAACACCACTCCTTAGCCCACCACGAAATCTTGATTTTTTCTTTTTATATTTGATTTCAAATATGATCTTGGAATATATTCTAAGTTGGCGTGAAATTGGGTTATATTGTACGGGATATACAATGAGTTGTAATGCTTTAATATCGCCTATCTTTTGTAATCCTATGTCTTTAAATAAATGACCTGGAAAAAATTCGTCTAGGTCATAAGTTTTACTTTTAGTCAATTCAAGGGGAATATCTCTGGTGGGCTTAGGTATTGGGATTAATTCATTTTCAATTCGATGAGTTTTAAATTGAGATTCTGTAATTGAAATGTCTATTACTTCTGCATTATGTGGTAATGCGATCAATAACCCTTCTTGTGGTATTTGAGGGCTTCCCGGCATATCTAGCATTAGACCACCATTTGGAATTTCTATTTGGACGAACTTTTGGCCCTTTCTCTCCTTTAACTGCTCCCAAATTCCATTCATTTCATATGTGATCGTAATTTTATAATAATCACCAGTTGGAGATTCTACAAATTCGGTTTTTTTCGTGGTAACAGAGCCCCATTCATCGTCTTTTTCCTCAATCACTTCTAAATCAGTTCCTGTCCCTCTAAGAGATAGCCATTTTTTATTTGTCAATTAAACCACTTACTTTTAAAAATACATTGTTGTTAATATTAAATAATAGATATTGGTTTAAATTATATTTCTAAATTTCATTTTTAATTAGTAATAATAAACAGACTTTATTTTATAAATATAATTTCTAATTTTTTCTAATTATAGTAAAAATATTCTATAAAAATTGCTTGATTTTCTTATATGTGCTGGCTAGTGCCTCTGGAATTACTCTTGTATCAGCAATTACTGCCATAAAGTTATGGTCTCCACGCCATCTAGGGACAATATGCCAATGAATATGACCAGGAATACCTGCACCAGAAACTTCACTACCAAGATTCATACCAATATTAAATCCATCTGGGTTCATTGCTTTTTTTATTGCATTTATAGCCATCTTTTTCATTTCAAACATTTCAAGAGCTTCATCATCAGTCAATTCATCAAGAGATGATTTGTGAGCATAAGGGACGACCATCAAATGACCATTCGAATAAGGATAAGCATTTAAAATTATGAAAGAAAATTTACCCCTTTTTATAATGTGATTTTTTTCATCATTATTTTCTGCGGGAAATTTACAAAAAATACACCCATTTTCCTTTTTTCTCTCAATTAATTCGATTCTCCAACCAGCAAATAAAGACCTCATTAAAATTTAACACCTTAATGTTCTAATTAAATTATTAATTCAATTTTTTGATAATTTATTTTTTATATTGATACTTAATTTAATAGAGATTGTATTGTTTTAATAAATTTTGCAATATTTAATAATAATTAATTAATATTTTTATGAAGGAAATAAAAATTACAGTTTGTGAAGATAGTTAAAAGGGATTCACAATTATACACCTAAATATCAATTTAATTAATACCATAAAATCAACATATAGCGTCAGATATAAACATTTATGGATAAAAAACAAATATAAAAAATCCAAGAGTCAAATTTTCTGATATTCCTAAAGCATTAAGAATTTTAGAAATATTGAATAAAGAATTTAATAAGAAAACAATACGACTAAAAAGGAATTATATTAGGAAAAACTAAAAGATACTGGTAGAAAAACATGATTATTTACTAAAACAGATACAATAATAACGAGAAAAAAGATATTAATAAAAAGAATATTTAATTTTATAAAATGGATTATAAAAATTATTCATGATTATATTTTTATTAAATTTTTTTAATGTCAAATCGTAATAAAGGGAAAATTTTACTTTATATATTAAAAAATTGTTGATACTTAATTTTAAATAATGTATAAAAAAGTTCATTAGTTATGAGATAATTAGTATGAAAAAAGTGATTTTGATTTAAAGGAGAAAATAAAGTTTGTTAAAAGATTTAGCAAAATTAAAAATAGCGTTATTTTGTCATGGTTTGAAATTTGATGATAAGAGATTTGGAGGTAAAGGCCGTAGGTCTGGCGCAGGGCCAGCTGGAGGAAGGTTTTTGAGATTAGCGAAAGATATAATAGCAAATGTCCCTACATGGCCAAAATTTGTAAAAGAATCAATATTTGAATTACGATATGAAGATAATGAGTTTGAAATTTGGAGAGAAGGAAAGGAATTAGTAAAAGTTGAGCTTATTCCATCAAGATATGATTATTATGATAAAAAAACTTCAAACAATATTATAATGAGAAAAATAGCATTGATTCATGGAGAGGACTGTTTAGCGACTACGGTAAATCAAAGATGTTATTATTGGAGGACAGGACAGCAATGCGTATTTTGCGGTATTGAAGAGTCATTAAAAAGAGCAGAAACAGTAGCTAAAAAAGATCCAATTGATTTGTATGAAACCGCTCAATCTGCAATAGAAGAAGGGGTATGTAAACATATTACATTAACAACAGGGACAGTAAATAGCGAAGATAAAGGCGCCAAATATATGGAGAAAATAGTCAGAAAATTAAGTACTTTAGGGGTACCAATTCACGTACAAGTTGAACCGCCAAGAGATTTTAAATGGTTTGATAAATTACACGATGCAGGGGCAGAAACAATAGGGGTACATATAGAAACAATGAACCCAGAAAGTTTTAGTAAATATTGTCCGGGTAAATCGAATAGTTCAAGTATTGAAACATTTATTAATGCTTGGAGATATTGTTTGGACATATTTGGAAAAAATCAAGTTGATACATATTATTTAATTGGGTTAGAAAAATCTATAGAGGATTTAATAGCAAATCTTGAGAAAATAGCAAATTTAGAGGTAATACCATTTCCTGTTCAAGTTAGACCAATAAGTGGAGCAAAATTAGAAGATATCAAAATACCAGAATATGATGACCTATTAAATATATATAGTGAATTAGGAAAGATTTTACATAAAAATTCTCTGAATCCATTTCAAAATAAGGCCGGATGTGTGCGTTGTAATTCATGTAGTGCATTAAAAGAAGCGTATAGGTATTTATCGTGATAGTATGAAACAAATACAATTAGAAAATCAAAAGAATAGGAGTCTTGAGCCGTTTTTTAATCCAAGAAGTGTTTTAATTTGTGGCGCTTCAGGAAAAGTAGGAAAATTTGGGTATCAGATTGTAAAAAATCTGCAAACGCTTAATTATAAGGGTAAAATATTTCTTGTAAACCCAAATGAAGATGAAATTTTAGGGATAAAACCATTTAAAGCAATTTCAGATCTTCCTGAAGTTCCAGATTTAGGGATAGTAGTATTACCGCCCCAAAAAGTAATGAAGTCCACTGAAGCATGTATTAAATTGGGAGTAAAATTTTTAATGATTGAAAGTTCGTTTTTGACAAAAAATATGGAACTAAAACTAAAAAAAATGGCAAAAGAAAATAATGTTAGGATAGTAGGTTCAAATACTATAGGTATAATTAATTTTAATAATGATTTTACAACATCAATCATTCCGGTGAGGTGTATATTAAAAGAGGGAAATGTTGGTTATATTGCTCAGAGTGGAGGATTAGCTGGTGGTTGTGGGTGGTGGAATCCAGAACATGGTATAGGTTTTAGTAAAATAGTTCATTTAGGTGAAGCATGTGATGTTAATGAATCGGAAGTACTTGAATATTTAGGTGAAGATGATAAAACAAAAGTGATTCTCTTATTTTTAAGAAAAATTAATGAAAAATTATGCAAAAAAGTTAAAGAAATATCAAAAATAAAGCCAATTCTCTTTTTGAAACCATCAAAAGATTCACCAATAAATATTCTTGAGAAATTTAATGCAATTCCAGTTAGTGATTATCAAGATTTATTTGAAATTTCAAAAGCTTTTGTCCAGAACCCACAATTAAAGGGAAATAAAATTGGACTCATTGGACCTAGTAGCGGGGCATTGTCATTGATAATATCAAAATTAAATGATTATGGATTTGAACTTGGAGAATTAACAGAGCAATCAAAATTAATATTACGAGAAAATGTCCTCCATAAATGCAATCAACAATATAATCCTGTAGATTATTGGCCCCCAACAAGGTTTGATGGAGAAGAAGTGGGAGAAAAATATAGAATAGCTGCAGAGACCTTATTGAACGACCCTAATATCGATGCAATCATAATTATTTTAGAAATTTTCAAGGAAATTGAATTTGATGTAGAAGAAAAATTTAAACATTTAAAAAGAAAATTCCCTAATAAACCTATAATCGCAGTGATAATTCAAACTGAAAGACCATCATTGACAAGAATCCTTAATGGACTAAAAAATTTACAAATAACTACATATATACAAAATATAGAAAGAGCGTTAGAAGCATTGCAGTCAATGATGACCTATAATAACTCAAGAGAAAATTAAGAATGATTTTTTTTCTTGGTAATGTTTTTGATTAGTGCATTTTTGTGGCTTCCAATTAAATCTTCTCTTTTACACAATTTTAATGCCTCTCTAATTTTATCATATTGTTTAGGGTCTTTAAAATGAAGTAATGATTTTTGCAATTTTTTCTCTTTAAAAGTGTAGGGGACATGAATTTTATTTTTATTTAGGTCTTTTCCAGTAAAATACATACACGTGGAAGCAGTCATGGGAGTTGGTGTAAAGGTTTGAGTTTGTTTTACGTATAAATTGTTTTTCTTAAGAAATTCAGCAAGTTTTATTTGGTGCTCTAATGAGGTACCAGGGTGTGCAGACATCCAATAGGGGACTAAAAATATTTTTTTACCGATCATTTTAGTTATTTCTTTAAATTGTTTGTAAAACGTAAAAAACTTCTTAGATGAAACTTTATTCATCATTTTTACAGTAATATAATCAATTATATGTTCTGGAGCAATTTTCAATTGACCTGAGATATGGTCTCTTAGGAGTTCTTCTAAGAATTCTTTATCTTCAAGTAATAAATCAAACCTAAAGCCAGAACTAATAAATATGTGTTTTATGCCAGGAATTTTGCGAGCTTTATTCAATAATAATTTGAATTTCGAGAAATCGATTACAAGATGGGGACAGATTTCTGGTAGCAAGCAACTTTTATCAGTACAATACTTTTTAATTTTACAGTCCAAGCCAAACATCTCTGCAGATGGGCCGCCTAAATCAGAGATTGTGCCATGAAAGGAATCCAATTTTGAAATCCTTTTTATTTCGCGTATGACAGATTCTATGGAGCGGTCTTGAATAATTTTACCTTGATGAATAGTTAAGGAGCAAAAATTACAATCACCAAAACAGCCTCTATGAGTAATTATCGAATTAACAACAGTTTTGAACGCAGGAATTTCTTCCTTATATTTTGGATGCGGCTTATATTGATAAGGTAGTTCATAAATATTGTCCAATTCCGAGGATTTTAGTGGTAATATTGGAAGATTTTGTAGTAAAAATAAGTTATCTTGGAGCTGGACAAGAGGTTTGGCAGTATATGGATTGGAATTCTTATGAATTAGCAAAAATGCATCAATTAACTTGTCATTCTCACTTTTTAGGTCTGAATAAGATGGAAGATATAGAGCATTTTTAGGTGGAGATTTAATTTTTACGCAAGTACCCCTAATATTTTGGAGTTCGTTTATTGATTTACCATTTTTTAAATCTTTAGCGACCTGAATAATGGGTTTTTCACCCATTCCATAAACAAGTAAATTAGCTTTTGAATCAAATAAAATGGAACGCCGTAATTTGTTGTCCCAATAATCATAATGGACGAATCTTCTTAAACTGGCTTCTATACCACCAATAATTATGGGAATTTTTTTGAAAAACTTCTTGACTTTATTAGTATAATGAATTATCGCGCGATCAGGTCTCAGCCCAACTTTTCCACCCGGAGAATAGACATCTCTATCCCGTTTCTTTTTCAAAGGAGTATAATTACTTAACATTGAATCTAAATTTCCAGCAGTAATCCCAAAAAATAATCTTGGAGTTCCTAAACAAGTATAATCTTCTTGATCTTGTGGCTGGGAAATTATACCTACTTTAAGCCCGATGTTTTCTAGGACTCTGCCAATAACAGCAGCGCCAAATGCGGGGTGGTCTACATACGCGTCGCCAGTAATAAGAATGACATCCAAATAGTCCCAGCCCTTCATTTTTGCCTCTCTTAAGTCCATAGGCAAAAATAAAAATTTCTCTGATACCAAATACTTCACTTTTTAGTTTCTAAATTGTTTATCATTTCTAAATTACTAAAATTTAACAGAATTTTTATGTATCGATTTTTCATCGGATGAGTGTAAGTGTAAATAATTTTTAATATTAATAGTATAAAATGAAATAAAATTTATAATAAATGCATTTTTTGATTAATTCAATAATTATAATAAAAAATTTTACAAAGTTAACAAGGATATTGAATTAATAGATTCAATTATTAAAAAAATTTACTACTTGTTGTGTTTGATAAATGAATTTTAAAAGTAGAATAGAAGCTTTAGCATTTATACCATATAAAAAAGATAAAGTAAAAATATTTTCTATAATAAATAGAGAAAATATAAGGCGAGATATTGTAATTAGAGTAGAATTAATGGAAAAGAAAAAAGGTCAATTTAGACCTTATAAAATATGGTATAAATATCAAGGACTTCAAGATTTTATTGAATATAAAGAATTTTTTAAGATGTTGAAATGTGTAAAAAAGGTCTTGATTCCGAAAATATTTGAAAATGAGCTAAAGAATATAATGAAAATGTTAAATGATTTTCAAATTAAATATGAAATTGTAGAAATATGTAGATTCTGTTTTAATAATGATAAATTAAATGTAATTAATTATAAAAATGCATATTTATATTATAACGAATTTATTTGTAAGAAATGTGCATTAAAAGAAATAAAAAATGAATTAAAATACATTAATTTTAGTTTTTCGGACCAATTTTTGAATAATATTAATAAAATATTAGATAAATTTAGAAATGTGAATAGAATTTTAAATATCATAAAACCAGGATTTATTGCTGCCAAGGATAAAGAATTTACTTTATATGATATAATTGAGCCTCATAAGAATAGAACAAATATATTTGCATATAAAATAGATGATTTAAAGATTCCAACTAAATTGAAACAAATATTAAAAAAAGAAAATATTGAATTTTTACCAGTCCAAAATCTGGCGATAACAAATGGATTATTAGAAGGACAGAATCTATTAATTGTTGCGCCAACATCTGCAGGGAAAACTCTGTGCGGCGAATTAGCGGGAGTTTCTAGGGCGTTAAATGGTGGAAGAATGTTGTATTTGGCACCATTGGTCGCGCTCACTAACTCAACATTTGAGAAATTTAAAAAAAGATATGGAAAAATTCTAAATGTTGCAATAAGAGTAGGTATGTCTAGAATTAATGTTAAAGGAGAGGATCTTGTAATTATAGATAGTAGGTTAGACGATGCAGATATAATTTGTGCGTCTTATGAAGCATTTGATTATTTAATTAGAAAGGGAGAATTTACAAAAATTGATAATATACAGACGATAATTATCGACGAAATCCAAACTTTAGGAGATAAAGACAGAGGAGTAGAACTTGATGGACTTATTTCAAGATTAAGAGTTATTTATGCTGGAGCTCAAATTATTGGGTTATCCGCAACTATTGCAAATACTCAAGAAATTAGTAAAAAGCTTGGGTTAATTCCTGTAATTTATAACTCAAGACCGGTTCCAGTGGAGCGACACTTAGTTTTATGTAAATCAAATGTTGAAAAAGAATTAAATTTAACATTTCTTGTTAAGAAAGAAAAAGAACTTGGAGCATCAATTATATTTACAAATAGCAGACATGGTACTTATCAATTATCTAGAATGTTTATGAGACATAAACTAGAGATCCCGGCATATCACTCTGGGTTAAGTTATTATGAGCGAAAAAAAATTGAAGAGAAAATCGAAAATGGTGAAATACCAGGCGTTGTGGCGACTTATGCCCTTGGAGCAGGAATTGATTTGCCGGTTTCTCAAGTTATTTTTTATTCAATGAAAATGGGAAAAGATTATCTAAGTCAAAATATGTTTTTACAAATGGCAGGTAGAGCTGGACGTTATAAAAGACATAAATTAGGTAAAGTAGTCCTTTTGGTAGAATTAGGTTTAAAAACTTTTAACTCGGATAAGACAGAAGACCAAATTGCGCTCTCGCTCTTAGATGGTAAAGAAGAGATGATAACAATTGAAGCGGAACCTGAAGAAGTCGAAGCACAACTCCTTGCTAGTATTGCTTCAGGATTAGATTTCAATAAAATACAGATTTTTTATGATAAGATGATCAGTGCAGAAGAAGAATTCCATTATTTGTTGAAAGAACTAAACAAAAAAAATATGCTAAGTAAAAAAAATGGTAAATATATAATTACAAAACTTGGAAGAGCAACAGCCATAAGTTTTTTTACTCCAGACCAATCTTTAGAAATTATTCAACAACTAAAAAATGGCGACTCAATTTTAGATATCGCTTTAAGACTTGATTTATTTACTAATATATATTTGGATGACCGATTAAAAGAAAATTTGTCGAAATTACTTAAAATTAATTTACCAAGTTTGTTTTTTACTGGAATGGTTTTTGATGAGATACTAAATTTAGAAAAAATTAGAGGTAAAATACCAGACAGGATATTAAAAATAATAATAAAATGGCAATCAAATTTTTCATGTGACCATAAAGATAAACCATTTTGCGATTGTGGACTATTAAAAGTTAATCAAACAATTATTGAATTGAGACTCTCTGGATTAACACCACGAGAAATTAGCCAGCAATTTAAAAAGAAATTCAGTTTAGTAATTTATTCAGGGGATATTTTTAAAATGATTGATGATGTTATCCATCGATTAAGAGGAATAAAAATGATATCGCAAATATTAGGCTTGGAAAATTATGGAGAATTCGTAGAAAAACTTATAAAGGGATTAGAAAAACCAAATACCAATTATTAGACTTGGCAATTAAGATCTATCTACCTTTTTTTAATGGTCTTTATCGGTGTTTGAACAAGACTTGCTTTTTCTTTTTCAGTTTCATGAGTTTCGTCAAACTTTTTTCTTCTAATGTCAATGATTAGAGCTATTGCTGGAAATAATAGAGCAAGAGGTGCTATTATCATAACACAAATTTCAATCAAGTTTATTTCAATACTACCTAAGATTGAAGAAGGACTGCCCATAATGGTAAAAAATATTAATGGATTAAAGCATAAAAATGTCAATAAACTAATTACAAATAATTTGATTATAATCCATACAGTAGAATTAATAGCTATCTTTTTTAAAGAGGGCCTTGCAGTATGAGCTTTTAGCGCAATTTCAGATTCTGGGTCTCGATTGTATAAATTTTCAAGATAATTTTGTAATTGGCTATATTCACGCATAGTATTAATTTCCATTCTTGATTTTTCTTCATCACCTAAAGCTCCTGTTTCAGCGACCTCCCGAATAAAATCAAATGCTTCGGATGAAAATTTTCGACGGATAGACATTGAATGCAATTCAATTTTGGATTTTACTCGAGACTCGTATTCCTTAACTTGTGATTCGAGATTTTTAAGCTGATTATCGATTTTTTTAGCTCGTTCAATTGCAGGGTCACCAATTTTCTGGATATATACTGATTGAAATGCTAGCTCTAAAAACAAAAAAAGAAGTAATGAGCCAATAAATAAAGGATTAATAAAATAATCAACTCCAGTACTAAGCGGCGATGTATTATATAAATTAAGAAGTGCATAAGATAATGAAGAAATTGATCCTATAGGGACGAATAAAATAGATATAAAATATAATGCCCCTAAAAAATAAAATATAGAACGTAATCTTCCTTTAAATATTCTTGTAAAACCTTTGACTATGAAAATCAAAGATAAAAATCCGAATAGTGGTGTAATATACATTAAATAAGAATATATGTTAGGAGATAAAATATACATTAAAAAATTATGAAATGCTCCTAAGATTACAACTAAAATTGGACCTAAAAATGCATAAAATGCAAATTTTTGGTCGTCTTTTAATACATAATAAATTAAACTTCCCAATGAAAAAATAAGAAGAGAAAAATAAATAGTATAATAACAAGATACAAAAAAATTGTCGCCATAGAATTTGATCGATGTTAGGTCTATGATAGAATATGTGCTCATTGAATAAAAATAAGCCCCAGCTAATGAAAAAACATAATAAAAGAAGTAAAGAATTCCGTTAAAAAAATTGATACTTGAGATTCCTGGAGTATTAAAAGGGTCTTCACTGGAAGGAAATGTCCATGCAGGTAAATTAAAGATACCTAAATAATAATAGCAATAGAATAAACTGAAGATATAAATTATGACTGCAATTATCTTGTATGCTAATGAAACCTTATTCACTCAATCACCCTAAACTATTCCAGAACCGCCTCTCTTTTTACATTTCAAATATTCAGTAATAATTAAAGGGAAATAATCTTGAGGTGAAACATTAAGGACATCAGTTTCGAGGCGTTTAATTTTTTCTTGAATTTTAACTCTTTTACCCCATGCTTCTTCGGAGATTGCCTCAAGTAGTGCCATGTCAATTGGGTCTAAGTCTGCAAAAACATTCACCTCAAACCAAGGGCCAAATGGAGAAATAACAATAACTTCATGTTTATAGGATTTTAATAATAAGACAGCACTAACAAAATATCTGGAAATATCTTCCATATCAGATAAAATGAATATAAAAGAATCTTTTTTAACTCGTTTTATAGTGAAGTCTGCGGCATTATAAATTTTTTTAGATCCCTCAGCTTTAACCCTAGCTAATACTTCAAGAATTCGCCAGAATTGATTAGGGCCGCCTCTTGGCTCAATAAAAAACTTGACCTTATCAGAATAAACTACTAAACCTACTTGGTCATGACGTTCAAGAGCTAATTTAGATAATAATAAAGCAGCTCTGATACTATATTCAAGTTTATTATTATATACGCTCCCAGAAGTCATAGTTTTACTTGCATCTAGAAATATTATGACTCTAATATTTTTTTCCGTTTCAAATTCTCTTATCATAGGTTTTCTAGATCTTGCTGTAGCCTTCCAGTCGATTCGTCTAAATTCGTCTCCTTCGATATATTCTCTTAAGCCAAAAAATTCAGTACCCATCCCTTTTTGTTTTGTGCGGTGCGCACCAAATATTAGACCTTGTCTACGACGTGATGCAAAAGCTTCCATTCGTCTTACATCTTCAAATGTGGGATAAACTAATAATGGAGTATATTCAGGGATTTCTTGTTCTTCTACTAAATATCCCAATCTATCTTTTATTCTAATTCTGGTAGGCCCAATTTTAAACTCGCCGCGCATTCTTAAATATAAAACATATGAAAATTTGATTTCAGATTTTCCGTCTAATCTTGTACTAATTTTATTTTCGCCTAAAACGATATTAAATGCCAATGGAGGAATTTTGTCCTCTACCTCTAAGAAGTCAATGCTTTTATTTCCATTGTTTTTTACAGTAAGCTTGACCATGATATAATCATCAACAAACGATTTTGTCTTATCAATTTCGCGAATAATTTGAACATCTTTTAAATTTAATGAATAATAATAAAATGGATAACCAATAACAGCTGAAAATATTAGTATACTACCTAAAATAGTCAAAAAATATATATAGAAACCTAACCCTAATAAAAGGCAGATTATACCAATCATTAATACTGTTCTTCCATGCCTAGTAAACATTTGTCTTCCTTCTTTTCTAAAATTTCATCTATAATTAGCATGTGAATAATTATAATAAATTGTAAGTTTAAAATATTTATAATTTTAGTATTTATCTAAAAATTTAAAGGGATACATTACACTTATATCCAGTCTTCTCCTAAATGTCTTGAAAATCTAAATTTAGCCAAAACGATTTTATAGCCAAAAATTATTGGAAGAGATCTGGATCTTGAAAT
>Ga0190360_1000850_pt1 | contig 16310 bp, 13 predicted proteins | sample 48721834_MG_FD_161271 | JGI IMG/M metagenome (GOLD analysis project Ga0190360, IMG submission 161271) | Hydrothermal vent microbial mat bacterial communities from Southern Trench, Guaymas Basin, Mexico - 4872-18-3-4_MG | ecosystem: Environmental > Aquatic > Marine > Hydrothermal vents >... | reverse complement strand
CAGGGCCTTTAGTGTATAGTAATGGGATGAGTATGAGAAGGAGCCCGCTCGCCATAAAATTGATGATGATTTGCCTTCTTCTTTTGGCGAGTGGGCTCCTTTCCTCTCTTTATGCCTCGCAATTGGTGGTGGTAGCCGAGCTTTCCGATAATATCCATTCGGTTACCGCTGGCTTCGTCTCTCGGGCTATCGATATCGCTGAGAAGGAAGGAGCTTCGCTTTTCATCCTCAGGCTGAATACCCCGGGAGGACTCGATCAGGCGATGCGGGACATTATCCTGAAGATAATAAACGCCAAGGTCCCGGTGGTGGTATTTGTTGCTCCGAGTGGAGCGAGGGCAGCGTCAGCTGGCTTTTTCATCCTAATCTCAGCCGATGTCGCGGTGATGGCGCCGGGCACCAATACCGGAGCAGCCCATCCGGTTAGCGCTCTTCCCTTTGTGAAGATAGACAAAAAGATGGAGGCGAAGATAGTAAACGATGCGGTAGCCTATATAAAGGGAATAGCAGAGAAAAGAGGAAGGCCCCTCTCATTAGTGGAGAAGGCGGTGAGAAAGAGTGCCTCCTTCTCTGCTAACGAGGCTTTATCCTCCCATTTGATCGATCTTATCGCCAACAATGAGGGTGAGCTCTTAAAGAAACTCAATGGGAGGAGAATAAAGAAATTTAACGGTGAGGAGGTAGTTCTTCACCTCGGCAATCCGAGGTTGGAAGTAATAAGGATGGATGCCAGAGAGCGGCTTTTAAGTACCATTTCTCAGCCTTTCATTACCTTTATCCTCCTCGCTATTGGGGTTCTTGGGATCTACTTCGAGCTGGTTCATCCTGGTTTTGTCTTCCCCGGGGTAGTTGGTGCCATCTGCCTAATCCTCGCTTTCTTTGCTTTTCAGATCATCCCCGTTAATTATGCTGGTGTTCTTCTTATCATTCTTGCTCTAATATTCTTTATCCTTGAAGTGAAGGTGGTAAGTTATGGTATGCTTACGGTGGCTGGGATTATTTCTATGATACTCGGCTCATTGATGTTGATAAAAGCCCCTATCCCCGAGATGAGGATACCGCTTTCTCTAATCATTCCAGTCGCCCTTGCCGTTGCCTTTATCGTTACCTTCCTCCTCCGGTTGGTCATCAGGGCTCATAGGAAGCCGGTGGCTACTGGAGCAGAGGGGTTGCAAGGTGAGATAGGTGAAGCGAAGACGGACATCTCGCCTGAGGGCACGGTGTTCATTCATGGCGAGATCTGGCGAGCATACTCGGGAGAAAGGATAAAAAAAGGAGAGAAAGTAAGAGTGGTAGGAATGAGGGGCTTGGTTCTCTCGGTCGAGCCGATAGATGAGGGCTCGAGAGAGGATTGACTTAACCCAAGGAGGGGATTATGGGTTTAGGTATTCTGATTTTTATCTTGGTTCTCTACTTCCTCTCGGCGATAAAGGTGATCTCTGAGTACGAGCGAGCGGTGATCTTCCGGTTAGGGCGAGTTCTTCCTAAGCCCAAAGGTCCGGGGATCATTTTTGTCTTCGCCCCTATAGATAGGATGGTTCGAGTGAGCCTTCGGACGGTGGTTCACGATGTCCCTCCCCAGGATGTGATAACCAAGGATAATGTATCGGTGAAGGTGAATGCGGTGGTCTATTACCGAGTTATTGATCCTAAGAAGGCGGTAATCGAGGTGGAAAACTATATGTACGCCACCTCCCAGCTTTCTCAAACCACCTTGAGAAGTGTTCTTGGGGAGGTGGAGCTTGATGACCTTTTGAGCCAGCGGGAGAAGGTAAACTCTAAACTGCAGCAGATAATCGATAAGCATACCGATCCTTGGGGGATTAAGGTCTCGATGGTTGAGGTGAAACATGTTGACCTCCCGGTAGAGATGCAGCGGGCGATGGCACGTCAGGCAGAAGCAGAGAGGGAAAAGAGGGCGAAGATAATCCATGCAGAAGGGGAGTACAGGGCTTCTGCCACCTTGGCGAAGGCGGCGGATGTGATTAGCCAGAACCCGGTTACCATCCAGCTTAGATTTCTCCAGACCCTTACCGAGATAGCAACCGAGAAGAACTCTACCATTCTCTTCCCTGTACCTATCGACCTGATGAAGGCATTTTTGAAGCCCGAGAAGGCAGAGGGAGAAAAAGCAGGTTAATAAAAATGTCTCCGGAGAAGGCGCTGGTAATCCACCCAAATCAGAACTCTCGGGAGAGGTTAAGTTCTCTCCTGAAAAAGGAGGGATATTATGTAGATGGAGTGGCTGGGGTTGATGAGGCGTTGGTGCTTATTAGTGAAAATTCTTACCAGTTGGTTCTTGGCTCTTTTCCGGAGAAGGGAGGGTTTTTCTCCCAGCTCGAGAGAAGGCTTCCCTCTACCCTCAAGATAGTGGTTGTTGATGGGGAGGGGGTGGCGGTAAAGAGAGAAGCCCGACTTATATTAGAGGTTGATCTGGTAGAGAAGATCTTACCTTTGATAACCCTCCAGCTGAGGAAGGAAGCTGATCTGACATCTGAGATCAACAAGCTCAGGGAGGAAGTAGAACTTTTCAAGAGGACGAAGGAGCTTGCACTAATTCCGGATCTCGATGAGCTGGCGGTTGAGATCTTGAGATTCTTAGTAGAGCTTGCTCAAGCGGAGGGTGGATTATTGGCGCTTTTCGATAAGGAGAAGGGGAAGTATGCATTAAAGGGTTGGCAGGGAGTACTTACTGATGATGTGGAATATCTTTCTTCTTTGATAGAAAGTAAGCGGATAAAGGAACTTCTCAACAAGGATGAGATAAAGTTGGTGAGAGGAAAGCGGTTGTTTGAGAAGGGGATATTTGCGGAGGAGGTTACTTCAGTCCTCTTCGTACCGTTTCTTGTCGATGAGGAGAAGCTTGGGGGGGTAGTTTTAGCCAAGTTGGCGAAGGAAAAGGAGTTTGATCCGGAAAGACTTGCCCGGATGTCAAAGGTGGTTCCTGATCTCGCCCGGGCGTTTAAGAATTCGCTCGCCCTCAGCCGAACGAACGAGCTGGTTATCAAGGATGATGTTACTAACGCCTATAATCGGAGATTTTTTGAACGCTATATAGAGGAAGAGATAAGCCGTTGTGAGCGTTACGGGTTGGTTCTTTCGATAATATTTATCGATTTGAACAATTTCAAAAGGGTTAACGAGCTCTATGGTCATGCTATTGGGAGCAGGATGCTCGGTGCAGTGGCATCGCGGATAATAAGGGAGGTAAGGAGTATAGACCGGGTAGTGAGGTATGGGGGAGATGAGTTCTGTGTTGTCCTTCCGGGCACTGCAGCAGAAGGTGCCTTTCGAGCTGCTGAAAGGATAAAGGATAGTCTCGAGAGTACCCCTTTTGTTTTTCCCGGGACAAAGCCCACATACATCACAGCCGCCTTTGGCATAGCCAGCTATCCCCGCCACGGACTCACCAAAAAGAGCCTGGTAAATAAGGCGGATCAGGCAATGTTTAAAGCGAAGAAGGAGAAGAAAGCGGCGATAATAATCGCTGAGGAATGAGAAAAACTGGAGGTGAATAAGGTGGAGGAAGAGAAGAAGGATTATTATGAGATCCAATTAGATAACAAACAGCTGATCTTCCTCTTTTTCTTGGCGGTTGTCATCTGTGGTGTGTTCTTTCTCGTGGGGGTAAAGGTGGGGAGGGATGCTGCTCGTTTGGAGGCTGAGGCGAATAAGATAGCCTCGAAGGCGCAGAAATTGGAGACTAAGGAGATCCCCCCTCCCTCGGTTGTTGCCCTTCCTAAAAAAGAAGAGCCCAAAAAGACAAAAGAGTTTGGCTATTTCAAGTTGATGGAAGGGAAGAAAGCGGGAAAAACCGTTACTCCTGGGGGAAAGCCTCAGTCACCAGCGAAAAAAGAGGAAAAGCCATCCCTTGCTCCTTCGAAACCGAAGGTTAAAAAGAGGTATTATGCGGTCCAGGTTGCTTCCACCCGTTCGAAACGGGAGGCACTTTCTTTGAGGGATAGGCTCAAGAGAAAGGGGTATTCCGCCTTTGTGAAGATGGTTGAAGAAAAAGGGAGGAGGGTGTACAAGGTTCGGGTGGGTAGATTCAAAAACCGGATAGAGGCTATTTCCCTTAGAGATACGCTGAGGATAAAGGAGGGGTTTAAAGACGCCTGGATAGTAGCTACCTCTTGAGATAACGCCATCGGCAAGCTCTCTGAAGCCGATGGTTATTTTTTGTCTCCTATGCAAGGAAAGATGCGGAAGAAGTCATCTATTATCTATGCTTTATTGCTTTCCGGGTTAAGTGGGGTTCTGGTGGCTTTCTCCTTCCCCCGGTTCAACCTTGGTTGGCTTGCCTGGTTTTCTCTCGTTCCTCTTCTCGTTATGGGTTGGTTTACCCCTCCGAAACGGGCTTTCTTTGCTGCTTTAGCCGGAGGAGGGGTGAGCTATCTTCTTAGCGTTTATTGGCTTGCTCCGGTTATGACCCATTATGGAAGACTTCCCCAGAGCGTGGGTATTTTGATAATGTTGATCCTCGTTCTCTATCTCGCCGCTTATTGGGCATTTTTTGCCCTTATCTTTTCCTTTATCGGGAGAAGGTTGGGAGAGTGGGTGTTTCTGATCGCTCCCTTTGTTTGGGTAGGGTTTGAATATCTGCGGAATTACATCGTAACCGGTTTTCCCTGGATATTGCTCGCCCATTCTCAGTATCGTTTTCTCCATCTGATACAGATTTCAGATATCTTCGGCGCATATGGGGTTTCTTTCCTTATTGTATTGGTCAACGGAGTACTATCCCTTTCCCTTCTGAGAAGGTTTAGGAGTAAGAGATATTTCGCCCTTTTGGTTGGGACGGCTATTCTTATTATTATTGTCCTTATCTATGGGGCTGTCAGGTTGAAGACGGTTTTTGCTTCTCCTGAGAGGATAAGGATCGCTTTAGTTCAGGGAAATGCGGAACAGGATAAACTCCTGAGCGGAGCCTATGTTGAGGAGCTTGCCCGGGTTCACCTTGCTCTTACTGCCCGTGCCGCTCGTTTTGGTAGTGAGTTTATCATCTGGCCCGAGTCCAATATCCCCTTGAACTTTAGCACCTCTCCGGTGTTCAATCGGCTTATGCGGGATGAAGCGAGGCGTTACAATGCATTTTTCCTCTTCGGGAGCGTTGATGTGAGGGAAAAGGAGGGGAAGAAGAGATATTATAATTCCGCCTTTTTGATCAACCCCGAAGGAGAGGTGGTGGGAAGATACGATAAGGTGCATCTCGTTCCCTTTGGGGAATATGTGCCTAAGAAAAGGCTCTTTTTCTTTGCGGGTAAGCTCACCGCTGAGGTTTCCGATTTCTCTCCGGGAGAGAGGTTGACCCTTCTCGAGGTTAAGGGGCATCGTTTTGCCGTTCCCATCTGTTTTGAGATCATATTTCCCAATCTGGTCCGCTCCTTTGTGAAGGAGGGAGCGGAGTTCATCGTTACCATAACTAATGATGCTTGGTTTGGGAGGACTTCAGCACCTTATCAGCACTTCATTACCGCTGTTTTTCGGGCGGTTGAGTGCCGTCGTTTTGTTGCTCGGGCAGCCAATACAGGGATAAGTGGGATAATAGATCCTTATGGGAGGATCATAAAGCAGACCCCCATCTTCAAAAAGGCGTTGGTTATAGGTGAAATAGCCCCCTCAACATATACCACATTCTATGTTGGATATGGGGATGTTCTTCCCCTTTGTTCTCTTTTTATGGTGATATTTGTTCTCATCTATTCCTTGAAGAGAAAGGAGGATAAAAGTGCTTATCGATGATCTAAAACAAAGATTCGCTGAGCTTAAGAGGAAGACAGAGGAACTTGGAGGCTATCTTTGACCAAGATGAGCTTGGAAGAAGGATAAACGCCCTTCAGGACAAGTTGCTCGTCAGAGAGATATGGAATAATAAAGAGGAGGCGGTGCGGCTCTTGAAGGAGAAGAAGCAGCTTGAGGAAAGGTTGGATGTTGCTCGCAAGCTGAATGATCTGATTGGTGAGATAGAGGTTATGCTGGAGCTGGCAGATGAAGGAGAGGAGGTGACCGAGGATATCGAAGAGCGTCTCAAGGTGCTCGAAGAGGAACTGAATCAAGCGGAGATAAATCTTATCCTGAACGAGGAGAACGATGAGAATAACGCCATCCTAACCATCCATCCTGGGGCAGGGGGCACGGAGTCCCAAGATTGGGCATCGATGCTTCTTCGGATGTACCTTCGCTGGGCGGAGCGGAGAGGGTTCGAGGCAAAGGTGATGGATTACCTTCCCGGTGAGGAAGCGGGTTTAAAAAGCGCTACCGTGAGCATAAAAGGGCGTTATGCCTATGGTTACCTAAAGGGGGAATCCGGTGTCCATCGATTGGTGAGGATTTCTCCCTTTGATGCTTCTCGGCGGAGGCATACTTCCTTTGCCTCGGTATTCGTATATCCCGAGCTCGATGAAGAGATAAAGATTGAAATAAACGAAAAGGATTTAAAAATAGAGACCTTCCGGGCAAGTGGGCATGGGGGGCAACATGTAAATGTCACCGATTCTGCGGTGAGGATCACCCATCTTCCAACAGGAATAGTAGTTCAATGTCAAAATGAGCGCTCCCAGCATCAAAATAAAGCCTTCGCTTTGAAGGTGTTGAAAGCGAGACTTTATGAACGGGCACGGCAGGAGAAATTGAAGGAGAAGGAGAAGTTGGAAAAAGGTAAGAAGGATATCTCCTTTGGGAGTCAGATCCGTTCCTATGTCCTTCATCCCTACCAGATGATAAAGGACCATCGTACCGGTCTTGAGATAGGTGATGCTACCCGGGTGCTTGATGGCGATATCGATCCCTTCATTCAGAGTTATCTCAAGCTTTTGGCAAGGAAAAGGAGCTAATAGATATCGACCAATTTCTCCTGGAGGTAGTAAGGAAGTTTGAGATTCCTATGATATTCCTCACCGCAGAATTTTACGGGTTCCGTTCCCTCGCGGTAGGCTTCGAGGATGATGTCCTGAGGAGGACAGAGCGGGGTGGCAAGAAGACCCGTTCTCCGATCGATCCGTCGGAATACGATCCCCGGGGGAATGCTGAAATTGCCTATCGGTTTTCCTACCAAGGCGTTTTTCATAAATTCCATCCATATGGGAAGAGCAGCTCGAGCTCCGCTTTCATTAGGTCCTAAGGTTTTCTTTTCGTCGAAGCCTACCCAGACCCCACAGACGAGGTTTGGGGAATATCCGATGAACCAGGCGTCGGTATAATCGTTAGTAGTTCCTGTTTTTCCAGCTAAGGGCAGACCGAGAGAAGCAGCTGCCGCAGCTGTTCCTCTTAGAACCACCCCCTCGAGGAGTTTATGGGTGAGGAAAGCAGTATCCGCAGAGAGGGCTTGTTTTGTTTTAGGAGTATGGGTATAGAGGATGTTTCCCTCGGTATCGGTGATCTTTTCGATAAAGTATGGCTCTACCCACACCCCTTGATTGGGAAAAACGGAATAGGCAGCGGTCATCTCCAAGGGGGTAACTTCGAAGCTTCCCAAGCCTATTGAGAGAAAGGGTTGGATATTCTCTGTGATACCGCACCGTTTGGCATATTTAACCACCTTATCCACCCCCACTTTCAACTCTATCTTTATCGTCGCCACATTGAGCGATTTCTCCAGAGCTTCTCTAAGGGTGACTACGCCGAAGTAGCGATTGTGATAATTTGAGGGCTCATATGGTTCATTGGTATAAGGATCGTAGAAGGTGGCTGGCTCATCGAATACCGTAGTGCTTGCAGTGAGTCCAGAGTCGAGAGCAGCTGCATAAACAAACGGTTTAAATGCGGAACCGGTTTGTCTTTTCCCCTGGGTCGCCCGGTTAAACTTGCTCTTCTCAAAATCTATTCCCCCCACCATCGCCCTTATCCTTCCTGTACCAACCTCTATTGCCACCAAGGCTCCATTTACCAACGGGTCCTGCTCCAAGGAAAGGCGAATCTTCCCTTTAGCGGATACATCCTCTATTCGGAAGGGAACGAGATCGCCAGGTTTAAACAGTTTTCTGAGATCGGAGTGATGGGTCCAGACTACCTCATATCTCCCTATGGGGAATTCATCCCGCCCTATCTTCACTAGTGCCTTATTGGCTTTTACCGAGAGTATTAACCCCCTTACGATCCTTCCTTTCACCAATGGGCGGTTCCATTCCTTAAGCCAAAACTCCTTTGGTGAGAGCCCTTCCTTGATGATATTCCGGTATCCCCCCCGAAATCCCTCTCGTTTGTCGAGAGCTCGGACACCGTCCTCCACTGCCTTATTGGCTATCCGCTGTAGTTTGCTGTCTAGGGTGGTGTAAACCCTCAACCCCCCCCGATATGTTGCCTTCCTTCCGAACCTTTTTTCTAAGAACTTCCTCACTTCCTCAACGAAGTAAGGGGCGACACTTCCCTCCGCGCCCCGTTTCCTTAAGATAAGGGGCTCCTTCTTTGCCTTGTCCGCTTGTGCCTTAGTGATGAACCCCTCCTTCACCATTAGATCAAGCACCATATTCCTTCTTTTCACCGCCCTGCTCGGGTACCTGAATGGGGAATAGATAGCAGGTGCCTTAATTAATCCGGCGATGGCAGCGCATTCTGCCAAGGTAAGGTCTTTCGCCTTTTTCCCAAAATAGTATCTGGCAGCCGCCTCTATCCCAAAACGGTTGTATCCCAGGTAGACCTGATTGCAGTAGAGCTCAAGGATCTTTCTCTTGGTGTAATGGTTCTCGATCTGGATGGCGTAGAGGGCTTCCTTTATCTTTCTGGTAAATGTCTTTTTGGGGGTGAGGAAGAGATTGCGCGCCAACTGCTGGGTGATGGTGCTTGCTCCTTGGACTTTTCTTAAATGGATTATGTCCTTGTAGATCGCTCGAAGGATACTCACTGGGTCTATTCCTATGTGATGGTAGAAGGAGTCGTCTTCAGCGGCAATGACCGCGTTTATGAAGTTCTTCGGTATCTCAGAGAAGGGGATGACGATCCTTTTTTCGAGAGCAAATTGGGAGATGGGGTTGTCCTTGGAATCGTAGATAATGGTGATGACACTGGGACGGTAGTTCTCGAGGGCGGTTATTCGCTCCACATTGGTGTAATGGGCGAGGATATATCCTCCTATTGCACCTGAGGTTATAGAGAGGACGAGGAGAATAAGGAAAATGCTTCCTGTTTGCGACAGACCAAATTTTTCTTTTAGCCAGTCTACCAGCCTCATCGGAGAGGGATTATATCATAGAGGTTAGTGGAAAGCACCCTTTAATTGATATCTTGGGTTGGATCGATGTTTCCAAATTTGATTTAAATCCCCCTTGACAATTGGTGAGTCGGGAATTATTATTAGCACTCGGAAGGAATGAGTGCTAATAATTAATGTGGTTTTGGTGTCTTTTCTCTTGATTAATCAATAGGTTAGAAAGGAGGTAGCTAAATGAAGATCAAGCCACTTCACGACAGAGTCCTGATAAAAAGATTGGAGAAGAAAGAAGAGGTACGGGGCGGAATAATCATTCCCGATACTGCCAAAGAGAAACCGATGGAAGGAGAGGTGATAGCGGTTGGCGAAGGGCGGGTTCTCGATGATGGTAAGGTTCGTCCCGTCGATGTTAAGGTAGGCGATAAGGTGTTGGTGGGGAAGTATTCCGGTACCGAGATCAAGATCGATGATGAGGAATATCTCATCGTCCGCGAGGATGAGATCCTCGGTGTTATAGAATAAAAATTATTCGTAAGGAGGGGAAAGAATGGCTAAGAAGCTCACCTTTGGCGAGGATGCCCGGCGCGCTATTATGGATGGCATCGATAAATTAGCAAATACAGTCAAGGTGACCCTTGGTCCTAAGGGGCGTAATGTGGTCTTGGAGAAGAAGTTCGGTTCTCCTACGATAACTAAGGACGGGGTTACTGTGGCTAAGGAGATAGAGCTCGAGGATCCAGTGGAGAACATTGGGGCTCAGCTGGTTCGCGAGGTGGCGAGCAAGACCTCTGATGTGGCAGGTGATGGGACCACTACCGCTACGGTACTCGCCCAGGCGATCTTCAAAGAGGGATATAAAAATGTGACTGCTGGCGCCAACCCAATGGCTCTCAAGCGGGGCATCGACAAAGCGGTGGATACGGTAATCAAGAAACTCAAGGAGATGGCGAAGGAAGTGAAGGGAGACGCCATTGCTCAGGTGGGTACGGTAGCAGCTAACAATGACCGGAGCATCGGAGAGATAATCGCTCAGGCGATGGAGAAGGTGGGCAAGGACGGTGTCATTACGGTAGAGGAAGCCAAGGGCATCGAGACCTCCCTCGAGGTGGTTGAGGGTATGCAGTTTGATCGCGGTTATCTCTCTCCCTATTTCGTGACCGATGCCGAGCGGATGGAATGTGTTTTAGAGAATCCCTACATCCTCCTTTATGAGAAGAAGATAAGCAGTATGCGGGATCTCCTTCCTGTGCTGGAGCAGGTGGCAAAGGAAGGGAAGCCCATCCTGGTGATCGCTGAAGATGTAGAGGGTGAGGCGTTAGCTACCTTGGTGGTGAACAAGCTTAGGGGAACCCTTAGCTGTGCTGCGGTCAAGGCTCCTGGTTTTGGTGAACGGCGGAAGGCGATGCTCCAGGATATCGCCATCCTTACCGGCGGTAAGGTGATCTCCGAGGATATCGGCATAAAGCTGGAGAATGTGCGGATCGAGGATCTTGGTCGGGCGAAGAAGGTGGTTATCGATAAAGAGAATACCACCATCATCGAAGGCGCGGGCAAACCTGAGGATATCGAGGGAAGGGTGAAGCAGATAAAGAAGGAGATCGAGACCACCACCTCTGATTATGATCGGGAGAAGCTCCAGGAGCGGTTGGCGAAGCTGGTCGGTGGGGTGGCAGTTATCAAGGTTGGTGCTGCTACCGAGACCGAGATGAAGGAGAAGAAGGCACGGGTTGAGGACGCGATGCATGCTACCAAGGCAGCGGTCGAGGAGGGGATAGTCCCCGGTGGTGGGGTTGCTCTTCTCCGCTGCGTCTCTGAGGTGGAGAAGATGAAGCTCGAAGGGGATGAGAAGATAGGTGCTGATATCGTGAGAAAGGCTTTAGAGGCACCTCTCCGCCAGATCGCCGAGAATGCGGGTTACGAGGGCTCGGTGGTAGTAGAGAAGGTGAAGGAGATGGACGAGGAGTTCGGCTTCAATGCGGAGAAGGAGGAGTATGAGAATATGTTCCAGGTTGGTGTGGTTGATCCGGTGAAGGTAGTACGGAACGCCCTCATAAATGCGGCGAGCATCGCTTCCCTTCTCGTGACCACCGAAGCGTTGGTTAGCGAGATCCCAGAGAAGAAGGAGAAGGAGCAGATGCCCGGTGGCCCCGGTGGTGGAGGGCTTTATTAAAGCCAGTCTCTCATGAGCTTAAGCCGAGCCCCTGCTCCTTTAGTGGTGGGGGCTCGGCTTAGGTTGACTTTTCCCAGTGGTGATTTCTATAATTGGTTAGGGTAGAAAATGGCGGGTAAGGAGCTCGATAGAAGGAGCAAGGAGGTATTACGGGCGGTGATAAGCCATTTCATCGCCAAGGGTACCCCCGTTGGTTCGAGGACCCTTTGCAAAATGGGGCGTTTCGGTTATAGCCCCGCTACCCTTAGGAATATAATGGCTGATCTTGAGGAGATGGGCTACCTTACCCAGCCTTACACCTCAGCGGGGAGGGTTCCTACCGATAAGGGATATCGGTTCTATGTAGACTCTTTGATGCGCTCCCGGAGGTTGCGGAAAAGAGAGGAGGAGTTCATTCTTTTTTCCCTTAAGAGCTATGCTGGGGACTTAGAACGATTAATGGAGCAGACATCGAGGATCCTCTCCCGACTTTCCAGGAATGTGGGGCTTGTTTTCTGTCCTCGTCTTCCCTCCATTGTGCTTAAGCACATTAGGTTCATAAAGTTGGAATATCCTAAGATATTAGTGGTTGTTGTTTGTCACTCTGGTGCGGTGATAAATAAGGTAATAGAGGCTTCCGATGATTTTGAGCAGACGGAATTGGATCGGATCTCAAACTACCTAATGAGCGAATTCAATGGTCTTACCCTTATTGAGATAAGGAGCAGGTTGCTTCGGATGATGCAGGAGGAGAAGGCGATCTATGACCGATTGCTCTCCCGGGCGCTTAGTCTCTCCACCAAGAGTTTTACCGATGATCTTCTCACTGAATCCTTGCATTATGCTGGGACATCTCAGCTTTTAGAGCAGCCGGAGTTCGCCGATATCAATCGGATGAAGTCATTATTCCGTGCCTTGGAGGAGAAGGGGAAGCTGATCAAGCTCCTTACCAGATGTATCGAGGATGAAGGGGTTCAGGTGATCATTGGCTCGGAGGCTCCTTCACAGGAGTTTAAGGAATACAGCTTTATTATCTCTCCTTATAAGTCCGGCGATAACATACTTGGCACCTTGGGGGTTTTGGGTCCCCGGAGGATGGAGTACGATAAGACCATTCCTTTGGTTAGATATGTATCGTATGTTCTTTCGCAGACGATAACCGAGTACTCATTATGAGGAGAGAAAGATGAAGGATGAGGAGAGGGAAAAAATAAAGAGGAAGGAGAGCAAGAAAGAAGAGGAAAAGGAGCGGGTTGAAGAAGAGGAATCCGTCATCTTGGAACGGGAGGAGGCTGGTATAGTTGAGGAAGGAAAAAAGGAAGGGAAAAGGGTAGATAAAGATAAAGTTATCGAGGAGCTCTCCCGAGAGAAGGAGCTTTACTTTGAGCGATTGCTTCGGTTACAGGCTGAGTTTGAGAACTTCAGGAAACGAGTGGAAGAGGAACGGAAAGAGTTTTACCTGATGGCGCTCACCGATTTGGTAGGAAAGCTTCTTCCCATCCTCGATGATTTTGAACGGGCGCTCTCAGTGGATGCTACGGATCTCGCCAAGTACCGTGAAGGGGTGGCTCTCATTTATAAGGGGTTTCGCTCCATACTTGAGGGATTTGGGCTTAAAGAGGTCCCTGCAGTAGGGGAGCGATTTGACCCCAGGGTACATCAGGCGGTAATGCGGGAGGAGGTCGACGATGTCGAGGAGGAAACAGTGGTCGAGGAGTTTAGAAAGGGGTATTTTTTGAAGAACCGACTGGTAAGGCCGGCAATGGTCAAAGTGGCGGTAAAGAAGGAAAAGGAAGTCGCTCCAGCGGATCCGGAAAAGGGTGAAAAGGGTAAGGATGAAGGTGAGACAGCCAATTGAGTTAGGGATCTTTCCTTGTTTTATAATAATCGTCCTCAATAGCTTTTTTATTATCGGGTGATGATGTACGGGAAGAAGGACTACTATGAGATCCTGGGTGTTCCCCGTAATGCGACCCAAGAGGAGATAAAGAAGGCATACCGTCGGCTGGCGATAAAATATCATCCCGATCGGAATCCGGGGGACAAAGAGGCAGAGGAGAAATTCAAAGAGGCAGCAGAAGCCTATTCTGTCCTTGGCGATCCTAAAAAGAGAGCAGAATACGACCGGTTCGGGACGGTCGGTGGTCCTTCTCCCGGGTTTACCTTTACCGGCTTCGATTCCGATCTATTCAGCGAGTTCGCCGATATCCTTGGAGATTTCTTTGGCTTCTCCGATTTCTTCGCTGGTCCTCGCTCTCGCACCAAACGGGTAAGCAGGGCTAAACCAGGGGCTGATCTTCGGTATAAGCTGGAGATATCCTTTGAGGAAGCGGCTTTCGGTACCGAGGTTAAACTTAAGATACCTCGCTTGGGTATCTGTAAAGAGTGTGGTGGTTCTGGAATAGCGGGAGGAGGGCAACCTACTCCTTGTTCTACCTGTGGAGGACGGGGCAGCATCAATTACCGCCAGGGGTTTCTTCTCATCAGCCGTACCTGCCCTCGTTGTGGGGGAACGGGGGTTATCGTGGCGAACCCCTGCCCCAAATGTGGAGGAAGTGGCCGAGTAGAGGAGGAGAAGACCCTAAAGGTGAAGATTCCACCCGGAGTAGAAAGCGGAAGTCGCCTTCGGTTGGAAGGAGAGGGAGAAGCTGGTGTTGCTGGGGGTCCTCCTGGTGATCTTTACATCGATATCTATGTGAAACCGCATCCCATCTTTGAGAGGAAAGGGAACGATATCTATTGTGAGGTTCCCATTACCTTTTCTCAAGCTGCCTTAGGGGCGGTGATAACCGTTCCCACCTTGGAGGGGGAAGGGGAGATAAAGATACCCCCGGGAACCCAAACGGGTAGCCTCTTCCGATTGAAGGGCAGGGGGATAAAGGATGTAAATGGAAGGAGGAGGGGAGATCAATTTATCCGAGTGGTGGTTAAAACCCCTACTAAGCTTACTTCGGAGGAGCGGAAGCTTTTCGAGGAGCTCTCCCGCCTTGAACAATCGAAAAGGGAGTAATGAGCCACCGTCGTCGTTTTTTCGTTCCTGCGGGGAGGATAAAAGGGGAAAAAGCCTTTCTTTCCGAAGATGAGCGCCATCATTTAGCTGATGTATTGCGAATAAAAGAAGGGGAGGAAATTTTCCTCTTCACCGAGGATGGCGTTGAGTATCGAGCACGCATTCTCTCTACCAAGCCACATCATGCAGAGGCGGAGATCGTTGAAGAGATCCCTCCTCGACTGACCGACCCCAAGGTTAAGATCTATTTGATAATCGGGGTACTCAAAGGAAAGGGGTTGGAGTTGGTGGTAAGAAGGGGGACTGAGCTCGGGATTTCCTCGTTCGTCCCCGTTTTTTCGGCAAGGACGATCGTGAGAGGGTTAACCAATGTCGACCGTTTGCGGAAGATAGCCATTGAGGCAGCGAAGCAATCGGGGAAACGAACGGTGCCCGATGTCTCCTTGCCCGTTTCATTCTCTGAACTTGATCTCTCTTCCTTTCCCGGGTTAAAGATCATCCTCGATGAAAAAGCCTCAAAGCGACTTAGAGAGGTTCTTCCAAATAGAGACGAAGTAGAGGAAGTTACAGTGATGGTGGGACCTGAAGGAGGGTGGAGCAGGGATGAGGTAAGAGAAGCAAGCAATTACGGTTTTATTCCCGTAGGGTTGGGCGAGCGGATATTGAGGAGCGAGACCGCTGCTCTCGCCATCTCCGCTATAATAGGATACTATTTCGGGGATTTGGGTTAGTTTCTCCCTCTATTTAGTTTTTCCCGGTAATCCGGTGCCTTTATCTCCACGGTGCGACACATTTCAAGAAGGCGGGAGCGAATTGAAGCACCTATCCTCATCTCAAGGGTCTCTTCCCCCTCTTCCTCCGGTACATCGAGGTAGTTTGAGGCAGCAAGGGTGATCAGGTTCTCGTTATAGCGGTGGTTGATGATGTAGGCGATGGTATCGAGAACCCAACTGGTAGGCCTTTGGGAGCCGAGATCGTCGATAACCAAGACCTCGGTTTTAAGGGCGGGTTCGATAACGGCAAAAGAGGGGATTTCTGAGAGGGGAGAGAAGCTTTTTTGAAGTTCCCGAAGGAGATCCCGATAGTCATAGTAGAGGCAAGAAGCTCCTTTCTTCCCTACCAAGGCGGATATTATTGACACGAGAAGATGGGTTTTCCCCACCCCGGTTTTCCCCAGAAATAAAAGGCCCTTCTCGACCAGGGGATAATTCTCCACAAACTCTTGGGATATCCTCTTCGCCCGGTCGAGATAGGGGTTCCCCTTTGTGTCAAAATTATCAAAGTTTGCCTCGAGGAATCTAAGGGGGACTTGCGCCTCACGAAGGAGATTTTCCCCCTGTCTTTGGTAAAAACAACGGCAACGGACTGCTCGAGTGAATCCGTCCTTCTCCTCCACTATCCATCCAGTGCCTCCACAAAGGGGGCATTCGGTCTTCGTCTTTTTTCCCATCTTTCTTCAGTTAAGATACCCTTCAAGCTTGCGACTCCTCGCAAGCATCCTCAATTTTTTGAGGGCTTGGTTTTCTATCTGTCTCACCCGTTCCCGGGAAAGGCCCATTATTTCCCCTATCTGTTTTAGGGTCATCGGTTCCCTTCCGGAAAGTCCGAAGCGAAGGGTTATTACCTTTTGCTCCTTCGGTTTTAATAAGCTGAGCAATTCCTCTATCTGTTGTTTGAACGATTCTTGGATGAGTTCAGCATCCGCTGGTGGCATCGTATGCTGTTCTAAGGTATCCAGAAGCTCAAAATCATCGTCATCGGAAAGCTTGGTGCTGAGGGAGATCTCATCCCCCATTATCTGATATAGTTTATTTGCCTCTTCCACGCTTATATTGAGCCCTTTTGCCAGCTCCTCGGAGGAGGGGTTACGCTCAAGCTCTTTGGTCAGTTCCGACATCTTCTGTCCAAAGCGGTAAAGGAGGTTTGCCTGCTTTTGGGGGAGTCTCATCGCGTGCGCTTGATTGGAAATGGCATGGAGGATCGCCTGTCTGATCCACCACACCGCG
>Ga0190360_1000847_pt1 | contig 16345 bp, 9 predicted proteins | sample 48721834_MG_FD_161271 | JGI IMG/M metagenome (GOLD analysis project Ga0190360, IMG submission 161271) | Hydrothermal vent microbial mat bacterial communities from Southern Trench, Guaymas Basin, Mexico - 4872-18-3-4_MG | ecosystem: Environmental > Aquatic > Marine > Hydrothermal vents > Microbial... | reverse complement strand
GAAAGTTCCTATCCCTGATAATGTTGACGATTGGATATTAAAAGAAGGCGATTTTCTTTTTAACAATACTAATAGTTATGATCTAGTTGGTAAGTCAACAATTTTTAAGGGGGCGCCTTTTCCTTGTACTTTTAGTAACCATTTTACAAGAATCAGATTTAAGAAAGAGTTGGTTTTACCTGAGTTAATACTTTACCATTTTCTTCTTTTGTGGGAGAAGGGTTACTTTAAGTCTGTTGCGATACGCCATGTTGGACAGGCTGCAGTTCACAACAAATATTTATTAAAATTAAAACTTCCCCTTCCCCCTCTGTCCGAACAACAAAAAATCGCTGAAATCCCATCAACTATTGATAAAAGACTGGAACTCTTAAGGAATAAAAAAGAAAGACTGGAAAGAGTAAAGAAAGGGTTAATGAATGACCTGCTTACGGGGAGAAGGAGAGTAAAAACCTAATCCATAAATGGAGGTTTGAAATGAAGTATCTCGGAATTGTACAGAAGAAAGAGGGCGTAATAGTTATCCCGGATTCTTTCAAGGAGGTTCCGGATGGCCAATCTTTTGAGGCCATCGAAATTGGTGGTGACATCTTATTTCTTCCATCAGTAAACAGGGAAAGGCTTACATTAATCCAGCAATTAACAGAGATTTCTATCAAGGAACATCGTGAGAGCCTAGAAGGTCTTGCAAAATGAAGTGGATAAAGCTTGAGGAACTGCTTATCATTCATGAAATGGTGATAAAGGAGACCGGTGGAGTTCATGGAGTTATCAACTGGGGTGCTCTGGAGTCGGTTTTAATGAGACCCTTTACTTCGTTTGAAGGGAAAGAATTTTTTCCTGACCTGTGGAGTAAAATCGCAGCCATGGTTCACTCTATAGTTATATACCATCCCTTTTTAGATGGTAATAAAAGAACAGCGCTTGTAGCTGCAGATGTATGCCTTAGATTAAATGGCTGGCGGTTGATTCCTTCAGATGAGGTAGAGCCTTTTTTCTGGTCTATTGCCAGAGGAGAACAATCTATAGAAGAAATTGCCAGGTGGTTAAAATCTCATTCTGAACAATGGAGTGGTTAAAAAAACAAAGCCTCGTCCGCTTTTTGAGTCGCCCTGCGGTACCCCACGGACGAGGTCTTACTTGCGTTTATAAATGTAAATTAAACTTTGTAATTTGTCAATGGTGGATGTCTGAGGGTTGCTTGTGTCGTTCCATGAGTCATGTGTATGTGAAGACTATATAATCGGAAGGCTTGAAGAGAAAGGCTGGAGGTTTGTGCCTGCTTCTGCTCTTGAGAGGGAGAGTCTGGATGAACCTTTACTTGTACCAGCTCTTGTAAGGGCATTGAAGAGAATAAACAGAGAATCCGGTATTGGGGACGAGGAAATAAAGAAAGTTTTAAATGAACTTAAACTTACTGGCACAGGTATAGAAGGAGCAAAGCGTATTCTCAGCTTCTATAAGTTTGGTGTTCCGGTGAAGTTTGAGAGAGAGAAGGTGGTAAAGTATGTCAGACTTTTTGATTTTCATGATATTGAAAATAATGAATTTATAGTTTCAAGGCAGGTTTATTATTACGGCAGGGAAACTATCAGAACTGACATTATGCTTTATGTAAACGGTATTCCTCTCGTGGATATTGAATGTAAAAACCCGGCAAGTTTAACAGAAAACTGGTACAACGCTTACAGGCAAATTAAGGATTATGAAAGACTTGTGCTCGAACTGTATAAATTTGTTCAGATAGGAGTGGGAACTGAAAGCATTGCAAGATATTTTCCGATCGTTCCATGGCGGGAGGAAGTAAATACATACGAATGGAGTGCTGTGGGGAAGGATTCAATTGACTCTACCATAGAGATGCTGTCGAGAGATGTTTTGCTTGATATTGTCAGAAATTATCTGTTTTACAGAGAAGAACGTGGAGAGGCTACCAAGGTTATAACCAGATATATGCAATACAGAGCCGCTAATAAAATGGTGAACAGAGTCATTAAAAATCTTAGAGGAGAAGAGAAGAAAAATAAAGGACTCGTTTGGCACTGGCAGGGTAGCGGTAAAACCCTCACTATGATATTTGCAGCCAATAAGCTTTACTACGCAGAAGAACTTGAAAACCCTACAATATTTTTTATTGTCGATAGAATTGAGCTTGAGGAACAGCTTTATAGGGAATTCTGTTCCCTGGATATTGTGAAACCAGAGATTATAGGGTCGATAGAAAAACTAAAGGAAAATCTTCGATTCGATGACTATAGGGGTAAGCGAGGAGTATTTATAACACTCATTCACAAATTCAGACCGGAGGAACTTAAGGAACTTTATGAGGAACTGGAGGACGTCACAAGATATAAAGAAACAATTATGGGCAGAAAGAATGTTGTGGCTTTTATTGATGAGGGTCATAGAACTCAGTATGGACTACTGGCTGCTCAGATGAGGGGTATTCTTAGAAGTGCTTTTTTCTTTGCGCTTACCGGAACACCGATATCAAAAAGAGGAAGGGATACCTATCTGGAGTTCAGCTATCCACCGGATGAGGTTTATCTTGATAGATATTTTATAACGGATTCCATAAGAGATGGCTTCACAGTGAGAATTGCCTATCAGCCAAGACTTGAAGAAAAGGTTCATCTGAAGAAGGATTTGCTTGAAGCATTTTTAGATACAGAGTTTGAAGAGATACCTGAGGATTTAAAAGAAGAAATAGAAGAAAAAGTTAAAAAGAGGTTAAATGCCATAGTGGTAGTGCTTGAGAATCCCCGACGTATAAAGGTGATAGCGGAGGATATAGTAAAACACTTTAAAGAAAATGTTGATGGGAAATTCAAAGCTATGATAGTAGCAGGCAGTAGGAAGGCGTGTCATATTTATAAACAGGAGCTTGATAAATTTTTTCCAGTTGAATATTCTGAGGTAGTAATTACTTATAAGGCTCACGAAAGTGAGGAAGAACTTGTGCGAGGGGTTGCAGAGACGAGAGCTAGATATGGCGATAGAGATATAGGGGAGATAAGAAAGAGTATAATAGAAAAATTTAAAGAGGAGGAACAACCTAAAATCCTTATTGTTACTGATATGCTTCTTACAGGATTTGATGCTCCGATTTTGCAGGTTATGTATCTTGATAAACCACTTAAGGAGCATAGGCTTCTCCAGGCGGTTGCGAGAACGAATAGGCCTTATAGAGATTTAAAGGAGGCTGGTCTTGTAATTGATTATGTAGGAATACTCAAAGAATTTGAGAAAGCTCTGGAAATGTACAATGAAGAGGATATAAAAGGGGTACTTGTAAGTTTTGATGGTATAAGAGAAGAATTTGTCACCACGCTAAAGGAAATCTTTGAGATGCTTAAAGAAGTGCCCAGAAGTTATGAGAGAGAAACATTGTTAAAGGCTGTGGAGATCCTTACTACAGAGAGGGAAAAAGAAAAGAGATTCATTGAGAAATATAAAAATCTAAGAAAAGTTTTCGAACTCCTTGGACCTGACGAAATCAAGCTTGAATATTTTGAAGATTATAAATGGATTTCTGCAATTTACACGTACTACATGAAGCTGGTGACGCAGAAACCACCGATTGAAGGATATGGAGAGAGGTATTATGAGAAAACAGTTAAGTTCATACATAAGTCGGTAGAGGTAGAAAAGTTAGAAACAGATTTGCCGGTGGTAGTTTTTGATGAGAAATATCTTGCAGAACTTGAGGAGAAGGTTAAAAGTAAGAAGGAAAAAGCAGCCAATATTCTTTTTACACTGAATAAGTTAGTTCTTGTTGAAAAGCATAAGAATCCTATTTATGAATCCTTGGTTGAGAAGGTTGAAAGATTACTCGAACTCTGGAAGGAGAAGACGAAGGATTATGAAAAGATATATAAAGAAGGTGTGTTAGCAATCAACAAAATAAAGTCTCTTTCTGAAAGACAGAAATCATTAGGTATGTCTTCCCTTGAATATTCCCTTTTGCTTGCACTTGAGGAGAAATTTGGCAAAGATGAAAGGTTGGTGAATGAAGTAAAGAGCTTGTCAGAGAGACTTAAAGAATATATGTTTCCGGGTTGGTTCAATCAACCTACCGTGGAAAAAAGTGTAAGGAGAGAAATAAGAAGATTTACAAGGATGCTTAAAGGTAGATACAACATGGCTTTTGAAGAAATGGACGAATTACATGGAAAGCTTATTGAGAAAGTAGAGAAGTATGGGATTTCATGACATACCGTATAAAGTTTATTATAGAGCAGTAAAGTATCCGAGATTAGAGTTTAAGACGGGAAAACTTATTATTGTCCTTCCCATAGGCCATGAGCCCGAAGTGCTTTTGGAGAAATATCAAGACTGGATTCGTAAGAAATTAAATTTTATAGAAGAGTGTATTGAGTATGCAAGAGGCAAGCAATTAGTTAGCAGGACGGAGAAAGAATTCAGGGAGCTTGTTCATTCTCTTGCAGATGAAACAGCTAAAGATTTAAATGTTGGGTTAAATCGTGTTTATTTCAGAAGGATGAGTACAAAATGGGCATCCTTGAGTTCTGCGAAAAATCTAACAGTTAACAGGTTAATGAAGTATTTGCCTGAGTATTTGATAAGATATGTGATTTTCCATGAGTTGGTTCATATTATTGAGAGGAAACACAATGAGAACTTCTGGCGGATAGTTTCCCGGAGGTATGAAAATTATCGGGAGATGGAAAGAGAAATGTTTGTATACTGGTTTTTAATTCACACCAGACAATAGAGTTTGCTGCTGTTTTTATGGTTTTTACACCAGTACGCTCTCCTGCCCTGAGTCCATAACAAAAAGGCAAGAGGCATCCACTTTTTCTGTTACCAGGTGCATAAAATTACAGTCTATTTTTTCGGGCATACCGAAGATGTTTATGTCTCCCTCTTTAATCTCTGTTAAGGCTTTTTTGAATTCCCCTCTGAAAAAGATCAGTTTAGTGTTTGCAGGCATTCGTGCATAGTCCATAAGTTTGCTGAAGACTTTTTCCGTTAGCAATTTTTCCTCGTCATTTTGTACCACTGAGATAATCCTTATTTGTCCCTCCCAGTTCCGTTGGAGCTGGATTGCTACAAGGAGAGAGAGGTTTTTATTCGGGCTTTTGGTTCTCATCCAGACATTTATTAGTTTTTTCTCTCCAAAAAAGAGTTTGGGATGCAACCAAAGTACACAGATTCCTAACCTTTCCCTTTTAGCGATAGCCAGCATCTGTTTGAGCCTTTCGTCCTTTGATCTATCACTGCTCATAGTCATAAATACGGTATTTGGGGGAAAAAACATGCTTTTGAGGGTTCGGGTGATGATACTGAAACCTTCGAGGAAATGCCGACTTTCTATAACAGCGTATGATGTGAAGATGCCTTCTTTTTTCAGGGGGTCAATCAATCTGGTCATATCGCTTTTTAGCTGCTCTGTTTCCTGGATTTCTTTTTCTGGGATTTCAATTTTTTCTTTTTTTACGAAGTGAGATAGTAGCTCCCTTGCTCTATTTTCGGCTCCCTTCTCTATAACATTGATGGAAAATACTCTCAAGGTTCCGCTCGGGAAAATAATGTCTCTTACAAACTCGATTATTCCTCTCCAGTTGGCGGGGTCTTCGACAGGGATCATCAAATTGGGTTTCCAGGATTTTGCGTGCTGGGGCATCTTTGCAGCGGTTTTTGCTGCCCATTCTGCGATGGCGTTGAACATACTGACTCTTACATCTCCCCATGGGGTTACAAGCCCTCTTCGAACCTGGATTATATAAAAGATTATAATAAGTGCGAAGGCAACGCCTGCGAAAAGGGGGTTAATCAGGAACATTACGACAATGCTCCAGACTGACCCGACCACCGGGAATATGAGAGGGACATCAAATTTGGGTCTGAAGGAGGGGGCCTTTACGAGTTTTTCAATGGTAACAGCCATGTTGATAGTTCCATAAGTGATAAGGAAGAACATTGTCAGGAGTGGGGCAATAGTGTTTAGATCCCAGAGCAGAAGGCATGCTTCGATCAGTAGCACAGTAAATATGAGGGCGTTTCTTGGTTCTCCTCCCGCTGCCTTTTTCGAGAAAAATCTTGGGAATGGAATAATTTTATCTCTTCCCAGGGTCATTAAAGTTCTTGGAGCACCTACGATGCTGCCAAGGGCCGAGGACAAGGTGGCTCCAAAGATACCTGCGAGAACGAATTCTTTCCACCTTGCTATATCCAGCATTATCGTATATTTGCTAAGAAGCTTTTCTTGTGGGGCGTTGGTGCCTAACCAGAAAGCAGCGGCTATGTAGATTCCCATGGTAAGAAAGATTGCGGAAAGAATCCCTATAGGGAGATTTTTCTTGGGGTCTTTTACATCGCCGGACATTGCGGCTCCTGCTTCTATGCCAGTTACAGCTGGAAAGAAAATAGCGAAAACTTTCCAGAAGGGAGCCTTCTCAAAGCTGCCCCAGATTGTAGCGTTTCCTGGTTGCCCTTTGCCAGCGAAAAAGGAGATGAGAGATAAGACGATCACGGTCATTACGATGTAGTATATTTTGGTAACGAATTTGACACTTATAAAAGATGAAACGAATACAAATAGCAAAACAAGGGACGCTACGAGCTTTGCATTATGGTCGGGAAAAATTGATAACCAGGCTTCGGTAAAACCTGTTATGTAAAGTGCACCCCCCAGCGCCTGCGAAAGGTAAAGGGGTAAGCCAATGGCCCCGCCCAGTTCAAGACCAAGCGATTTGGAAATTATCGCATAGGATCCTCCAGAACCTATGCGTTCATTTGTTACAATTGACGTGATACTTAAGCCAGTTGTGATAGTTACCAGCTTGGCAAGGATGATTATGAGGATAGCTCCGCCTATTCCAGCGTTGCCAACGACCCAGCCCAGTCTGAGATATAATATCACTCCCAGTATGGTTAGCGCTGTAGGTGTAAAGACGCCACTAAATGTTCCGAGTTTTTTCTTGTTCGGCGGCATAAAACACTCCAGTAAACGAAGGTTATTTTATGGCTTTTCTCTTTTTGTTTCAAAGAAAATCTTGAACTTTTTTGTACAGTTCATTCACATGGTATGCAGTTAAGAAGGTTAAGGGAAGAATCGTCCATATTTAGGTATCTGCAGAATCAAAGAAGAATTTAAAATTCCCTGCGGTAGAGGAGCCATGTATAGAGTTCTGGAGCAAAATGGTAATAAGGAGACGTAAGTAAAAGTATATTGTTAAGAGAGATTCGAGAGAGGTGAAGAAGAGATTGAAATTGTTTGAGTTAGTACAGATAGATACGAAAGAATTAAAAGATATAAAGGAGGGCTATTCCAGTAAAGATAGTTTATAAGGCAGGTGATAAAAGCAAAATTGACTATAGAAAGCTCATTAAATTTAAACTCGTAATACTTGATCTTTTCTGCCCTGATTATTGTAAAATGCCTCTCCAGAGTGTATACCATGTTCCTGAATCAGACACTGAAATGCGAAGAGATGGGACAATCACCTCCATAAAATGATCCTGTACGCTTTTGGTGTCCGTTCTCGTCTCGCGATTCTTACCATTTTTGGGACGATCAATTATTGCTCCTTGACCCCTGACAGTGCATCATTTATCGTTGTCGCTAATTTACTTATAGTAAGCGGTTTTTCAATAAAGTGCAATCCTTCCTGTAAAAAACCTCGCTCGTCTAGAATGTCAGCGGTATAACCAGACATAAATACGACACTAACGTTGGGATTAATTTTCTCAACCTCTTTGGATAATTGCAGTCCGTTCATGTCCGGCATGATAATATCAGTGAAAAGCAGATCGATTTGCGCATGACGTTCCCGGAAAATTCTAAGCGCCTCGTTAGGGTTTCCAGCTGACAATACCTTATATCCGAGATTCTCAAGCATAATTGAAGTGTTTTCCAGTACCTGGGGATCATCTTCCACAATAAGAATTGTCTCACCATGACCTCTCGGAAGTGTTTCCTGTTCACCATTAATTGTTTCCTGTTCCTCCCCTTTATATCTCGGGATAAAGATTCTGAAAGTGGTTCCCACAGATGGAGTGCTGTCCACGGTAATATATCCACCATTCTGTTTGATAATACCGTAAACCGTTGACAGTCCGAGTCCGGTTCCCTTTCCCACATCCTTGGTTGTGAAAAAAGGGTCAAAAATTTTTCGGAGAGTTTCCCTGTCCATACCACTGCCTGTGTCAGTGAAGGTGATCATCACATATTCACCCTGTGCTATATTATCGGGATATCCAGAGGAGGTATTTTGCTTAATCTTTACATTTTTCGTATCTATTGTGATGGTGCCCACTCCACCGATTGCATCCCGGGCGTTCACCGCCAGGTTTACCAGAATCTGATCAACCTGAGAGGGATCTATTTTCACGTTCCAGAGATTTTCACCCGGATTCCAGATAACCTCGATATCTTCGCCAATCAGTTGTTTCACCATTTTGAGCATCTGAGTAATAATTTTATTCAGGTTGATTACTCTGGGAGCAACTGTATCCTTTCTGGCAAAAGCCAGGAGCTTTCTGGGCATTTCAGCCGCCCTTTTTCCGGCTTTGTAAATTTCAGCAAAAGCACGATAGGAAGGATCATCCTTTTTGACCTTCATCATTGCCAGTTGAGCTCTACCCAGGATTATGCTGAGCATGTTGTTGAAATCGTGCGCTATGCCCCCGGCAAGCTGACCGACCGCCTCCATCTTTTGCGCTTGGATAAGCTGCCTTTCTATCTGAATCTTTTCCTCTTCTTTCTTCTTAATTTCTGAAATATCAGAGGCAATGCCTCCCATCTCAACAGGATCCCCCTTATCATCAAAAAGTATGGATTTTCGATCTCTTAGCCAGCGGATCTCACCATCCGGACGTAAAATTCTGTATTCTACTTCAGAATATCCTTCTGCCATCAATTTCTTTACACTTTCTTCGGCAATGGCGCGATCATCGGGATGCACCAATTCAAGCCAGATCTGAGGATTATTCTGAAATTCCTCCTTTGGAACCCCGTAAATGTCTTTAGTAGCATTATTAATCTCCAGGTTGCTGCCGTCCATTCGCGCTGTCCAGACAATATCATGTAAACGGTCAACCAGTTTTAAAAAACGTTCCTGGATTTTCTGCAATTTCTCTTCCGTTCGCTTCAGTTCTGTAACATCCTGGATTGTGCCCACCGTTCGGAGCGGCGTGCCATCCCCGGCGTAATATGTTTTCCACCTTTCGTGGACATATTTGATAGTGCCATCTGGCGTCAAAATGCGGTGCACATGGGAAGAGTCGGCGCGCTCTTCAACGGATTGCCAGTATGTTTTTTCCACACTCTCACGGTCTTCGGGGTGAACCCTGCTAAGGACGAAATTTAAATTACCTGTAAAATCTTCTTTTTTCACTTCAAAGATGTCGAAAATAATATCCGACCATGTCAGAACATCGTTCACAATGTCGTATTCCCAGTGACCGATACGGGCAATTTGCTGGACTTCCCGCAATCGCGCTTCATTCTCCCGAAGCGATTTCTCTGCATTTTTTATCTTCGTAATATCCACAAAAAGGGTACAACTTCCCTTAACTTTCCCCTCTTCATTATACCAGGGACTGGATGTAACCCTCAGAATGCGTCTTTGTTTATCTGCTCTTATAATTTCCAGTTCATAACTGCTGGTGATGCCCTTTGCTCTTTTCATTGTCTCTGCCCTGATAATTTCCCGTCCGGTTTCATCCAGGAATTCATTCAGATTGCGACCGACCAGTTGGCCGTCCTCGACCCCAGCAATTTTATGAGCTGCCGGGTTGGCGAATATAAACCGTCCCTCTGTATCCAGAATTGACAACCCTTCAGTGAGGGATTCTACAAGTTGACGGTACTGTTTTTCTTTTCGAGCGAGTTCTTCCTCCAGTTTTTTATGTTCAGTTAAATCCCTGAAGGAGATTACCCGAACCGGTTCTCCCTTCCAGACCGTATTATAAGTCACGACATCACATAAAGCAATTGTTCCGTCCGGTTTTGTAACAGCTAACTCGGTATAAACGTCCTGCTCAGGAAAGAACGTGCCAAATTCCCCGCCAATCTCTGCACGATTGCCGAACAGCAGATGTGCGGCTTTATTGAAAAACACAATCCTGTTTTTAGCATCCAGGACAATTTTGGCATCTGGTGAGTCATTAAGAAGCCTTTCGTAGAAGCTGATAAATCGTTTTTTCTCCTGATTACGTATTATTGCTGACTGTAAGAGAGGAACAATATATTCTCCGATTCCACCTTTCTGAAGAAAATCGACGGCACCGGCTTCAATTGCCGCTTCTCTTAGATTGGGATCTTCAGTTCCGCTCAGCACGACCACCGGTATTTCTGGCGCCTTTTCTCTTATCTTCAGCAGAGTACTGATGCCCTGGCTGTCTGGCAGATTAAGGTCAGTCAGTACAATATCAATCCTTTCCTTCTCAAGGATTTTTTTTGCTTCGGATAGATTTTCAGCGATGTGCACCTTAGCCGGGAATAATGTGTTCGATATCAATCTATCTTCTATTAACTCCACCATAGGAAGATCATTCTCTATCAGGAGAATTTTAATTTCTGTCGGTTGTTTATCTTTTGTTTTCATAAGATAGCCTCATCTAATTTTTACAGCTGATATTTTTCTCTAAAAATTGTTGTACGATTCTTGATACTTGACATTGGAAAAGCTTTGTAATGTTATTGAACGCATTGAGTTTAGGTTCTGGTTTATCGATAATTGTTGAGTATTTTTGAGCCTCCTGGGCATATAATTCTTTCATTCTTTTAAGGTCCTTATATCTAAATACAGTGAAAAGTTTTCACTTCCAAGCTTCGTGCGACAGAGTACAATCCTCGTTGGGCTTTCCCTTCGTACCTTCCTCGACATTTGAGTACATTCCCCTGCATTCTCTGCTTATCCTCGTCCTTCTTGTCTTTTACAAATTCAAGATACACTTCCTTCATACACTCTGGACAGATACCATGGGAAAATTTTAAGATAGTATGAACCCGCTGCCAAAAATCTCATTTAGCCCGTTGATATGCGTAAGTTTTTCTTGGACCAGCAGTTAGATTTGGTGATGGGAGAACCCAAAACCATTTCCAGCTTTTCCCGGCGTTTGGATACTTCTTTTCCAAGGCAAACGGCGCTTGAACCCCAGGCGGATTTTCCTCACGGTCCTTCAGGTAGATTTTTCCCATTTGCTGCCAATGCTTTTCCAGTGGTAGCCGAACGGCTGTCGGCGAAATTGTTCGCCGTTCTTTCTGCTTTGCCATTGTGGATGGTAGTGATGTTATAGTTGAAATCGATGTCCTTTGTCCATAAGCGCAAACACTTAATCAAGCACAACTCCGTCCCATACAGAAGGCTTGCCGCCAGCTAATAGGTCCCGGACAGTTGATTCAAAACCGCTTTGACCTCCCCTTTACTAAGTACCACAGACAGTTTCCTGGGCTTCTTCGCTCATACATTTCACTAGATTCAGGCAGGTCTATTTTGAGGACTTCTTTGTAAAGAAAAACCAATGCACACAGTGCCTGATTCTAGGAGAAGGCAGCAACAATCTCTTGCATAGCTAAATGAGACAAAAACTGCTGTACTTTTGCTCACATTTTCTTCGGATGACGTTTGTTGGGAAAGAGGATAGGCCGTTTAATCCGGCTGACATAAGCCTCCTCAATGCACAAACTGCAATGCTGAACCTGAATAAATGACGGATTTGATTTGGTAGTATAGAGAGTTACACAGGCAAATCGATAGTATACTCACTTCTTTTTGTGAATTTGATCGCACCTACTCAAAGAGCGATCATTTGCATAACTAACATATACTATAAAAAGTTTCCTTTGAATTCAAGATTTTGATTTCGAAAAGGGTCTATTAAATTTTCTGTTGAAATGTTGAACAAAAGCAGGAAGGGTGCCTCCAATCAGCAATGGGAAGAGATAGAATCATCGGGAATAAGCCATTTTGGTAAGTTTTTAATGTATATGATTTGGATGAGTGTTATGATAGATATTTTGAATTTTTGAAGAAATGGGGGAAAGATGATGCCATCAATAAGGAAGATATTCTCTTTACACGAGGAAAATCTATTCTACCAGTATGATTTCCCATTTGAGTATCGACATAGATTGAGAACCGTTAATATGGCGGAAGGCTCTTTCCGGCATTTACGTGAATTTCTAAGGCGATATCCAGGATGGATAGATGAGAAACAGGTATAAATAAAATTATGCCTTTTTTCTTGAGAGGCACAAAGCATTAGGGTAAAATAGAGCAAAATGGAGGCACCTTTACCTATAACCTCCTAGTTTCAATAGAATTCTATTGCTTCGCCTATGTAGGGGTTTTTCGTTGACATTACCAGACTATAAAATTAAATTCGAAAGCTTTAAAATTTAGAGGTGAGGATAGATGTTTAAAAAAACAACTGTAAGACTAATAATTATCGGAGCTGTTCTGATCCTTGCTCTTTACTCGCTTTATTGGACCATAGCATACTACACGATGAGTGACAAAAAAAAGGAGGAACTTCGAGCCAAGGGGAAACTTGAGAAGTACGAAGACAGAACAATGAGGCTGGGACTGGACCTTCAGGGAGGAATGCACATAGTCCTGGAACTTGACATCCCTAAGCTCGTCGAGTCTATTGCGACCAACAAGACCCCCCAGTTTTACCGGGCACTTAATGAAGCAGCAGAGGAGTATAGAAAGACAGAGGCAGATTTCTTTAATGTGTTTCTCTCAAAGTGTGACCAGTATAAAATAAGGCTTATTAAGCATTTTACAAATCGAGGCTTCAAGAACGACGAGATAGTGAAGAGTCTTGAAAATGAGGCCAAAGATGCTATCAAAAGAGCTCTTGAGATAATTAGAAATCGTGTTGATCAATTCGGAGTGTCCGAACCGACAATTCAGAGAGCCGGGCAATACAGAATTATTGTAGAATTAGCAGGAATTCAGGAACCAGAAAGAGCAAGAAAACTTATTCAGAGCACGGCTTTACTGGAGTTCTATCTTCTGAAGGAGCCAGCTGTTACTCAGAAATTCATTGAGGCTGTTGACAATTATCTCAAAACTGGCGAAAAGGAGGTGGTGAAAATTGATACTTCTCAAGGGGAGGATACTTCTACGGTAGAACTAAAAGAAGCGAAAGATAAAGCGGTGAGTGTCTCTGAGCTGCTCGGGAAAACCCCACTGGGAGCTGCGGCCACCCCGGATTCAGAGGATACAACTGTAATTGTGGATGAAGAGTTATTTAGAGAAAGACCTTTTTCTTCTCTCCTGAGAAATATAGGAGGTATGGTCGGTGTGCCGGAGAAGAATGTCCGATTGGTCAAAAAGATCTTGAGCGATCCGGAGGTTCAGAAACTGTTGCCTTACGATTCTAAGCTTCTGTGGAGTGCCAAGCCAAGGCGGATAACCTTGGCTGATGGGACAACAGAAAATTACTTCCTGTTGTACCACGTTGACAAAGATGCTGCTATGCAGGGTAAATACATAACCGATGCGAGGGCAACTATAGGTGGCACTGGATCTCAGAGTGCGGGACAGCCAATAGTTTCCTTGAACATGAACTCTGAAGGCGCGAGAATCTGGGCAAGATTAACCGGGTCAAACATAGGGAAAAGGCTTGCCATTGTGCTTGACAATAAAGTTTATATGGCTCCTGTAATAAGAACTAAAATTCCTAACGGGGCCTCTGTTATTGAAGGTCTGGAAGACATGAGCGAGGCCAAGGACATAGCTATTGTCCTGAGGGCTGGAGCTCTTCCTGCTCCGGTCGATATTATAGAGGAAAGAACCGTGGGACCTTCCCTTGGTAGAGATTCAATAAATCTGGGTGTGAAGCTTGGTATTATGGGTTTCTGCCTTATTATAGTTTTCATGGCGATATACTATAAACTCTCGGGTCTGATTGCTGATTTGGCTTTGCTTTTGAACCTTGTTTTTGTCCTTGCTATCATGTCTGCTTTTGGTGCAACTCTAACTTTTCCGGGGATTGCCGGTTTAATTCTCACTGTTGGAATGTCTGTTGACGCTAACGTCCTGATTTTTGAGCGAATAAGAGAAGAGTTGGATAGAGGGAAGACTGTAAGATCAGCGATCGATAGCGGCTATGCCAGAGCGCTTACAACGATTCTCGATGCCAATATCACAACAATTTTCGCTGCTTTAATTTTAATGCAATTCGGAACTGGGCCTGTAAAAGGTTTCGCTGTGACTCTATTCTGGGGTATTCTCTCAAGTCTCTTTACAGCGATATTTGTCACAAGGACGATATACAACTATGTAACGGAAAGAAAAGTGTTGAAAACGTTAAGCATATAAAACCTTAAGGGATAAAGATGAGAATATTAAAAAAAACCAATATCAATTTTCTGAAATACAGCAAGCTTGCTGCCACAATTTCAATATCATTTCTGACAATTTCCATAATCTCGGTGTTCTTTGTAAGGGGTTTGAATTATGGAATCGACTTTAAAGGCGGTGTTCTTGTCCAGGTAAGGTTTGAAAATTCTATAACTACTGCAGAGCTTCGATCGATTTTTGCTCAGAATCAGATGGGCGATGCTATAATTCAGAAGTCTAACGAGACAAACGAATTTCTGATAAGGCTGGAAAAGCCTGAAGGCTCGGAGAATATTCGAGAGAAGATCTCGAATATTCTCGGCAGTGTTGAAAATAATTCTTTTGAGATTCGAAAGGCTGAGCAGGTGGGGCCGAAAATAGGGAGAGAGCTTCGCAAGAAAGCACTTCTTGCTATTATTTCTGCGCTATTTGTGATTGGAATCTACATTACGATACGATTTCAATTCAGGTATGCTATTGGAGCGGTAGTAGCTCTCGCTCATGATGTTCTTTTTACCCTTGGGATTTTTTCCTTAGCGCAAATTGAGATATCTCTCTCAACAATAGCAGCCTTTCTGACAATAGTGGGCTATTCTTTAAATGACACAATAGTGATTTACGATAGAATCAGAGAAAATATCAGAGTTCTTAAAAACGAAGCACTTCCCAAGGTAATAAACAAAAGTCTCAATGAAACATTAAGCCGTACCCTGATAACCTCTCTTACAACATTTGTTGCTGTTTTTGTTCTATCATTTGCCCCGGGTGAAATAAAAATATTTTCTATAGCGATGATATGCGGTGTAATTGTGGGAACTTATTCTTCAATTTATATAGCATCTCCTGTGGTTGTATATTTTCATGATAAACTCAGAGCAAGGAAAAGGAGTTAAAAAACATCCATGCCTGTCACAGCAGTATTAGGTGGTCAGTGGGGGGATGAGGGGAAAGGTAAAATCATTGATTACCTTTCCGAGGAAGCAGATGTCGTAGCAAGGTTCCAAGGTGGGTCTAACGCCGGGCATACGATTTTAGTGGGGAATAAAGAAATAATTCTCCACCAGATACCTACTGGTATACTCAGGGAGGGTATAATATGCATTCTTGGAAACGGGATGGTAATTGACCCTATAAATCTCCTGAGAGAGATAAACGATGTGGAAAGCACAGGTGTAAATACCGATGGACGGATTTTCCTATCTCTCAACGCCCATGCTGTTACCCCTGTTCACAAATTCCTTGATGCTTATAACGAAAAGAAGGCCGGAGAAAAGGCTATTGGCACCACGAGAAGGGGTATCGGTCCAGCATATACGGATAAGATTAGGAGGACGGGAATACGCATTAGAGATATTGAAAATTCCTCCCTTCTTCGTGAGAAGATGCAGGCTCAATTGGATGCCGTAGCGACATTTATAGAGGACGTGACAGATGAAGAAATTAATAGCCTGAAGAATGAAGTTAAGGAGTTCTACCGGGCATGTGAAAAGGTGAAGAAATATATCGCCGATACATTTAATCTTATTCACGAGTACATTGGTGAGGGTAAAAATATTATTCTTGAGGGGGCACAGGGTACTCTACTTGATATAGACCACGGTACCTACCCTTATGTGACTTCTTCGAACACAATCTCGGGAAATATATGTTGTGGGTTGGGTATCCCTCCTGGCAAGATAGACAAAATCATTGGGGTGTTCAAAGCTTACAATACAAGAGTGGGAGCAGGACCTTTTCCCACCGAGCAGCGAAACAGGTACGGTGAACATCTTCAGCAGAGGGGTTATGAATTCGGTGCTACCACAAGGAGGAAACGAAGATGTGGCTGGTTTGATGCTGAGCTTGCCCGATTTGCCGTTAAGATAAACGGTTTTGATTATATTGCCCTTACCAAGTTTGATGTCCTTGATGGACTTGAGGAAATTAAAATATGCACTCATTATAAAAACGGGAGATATCCCGATGTTGACCTTGACGTAGCTGAGCCGGTATATGAGACCTTGCCCGGGTGGAAAGGGTCG
>Ga0190360_1000845_pt1 | contig 16346 bp, 11 predicted proteins | sample 48721834_MG_FD_161271 | JGI IMG/M metagenome (GOLD analysis project Ga0190360, IMG submission 161271) | Hydrothermal vent microbial mat bacterial communities from Southern Trench, Guaymas Basin, Mexico - 4872-18-3-4_MG | ecosystem: Environmental > Aquatic > Marine > Hydrothermal vents >... | reverse complement strand
TGCCATGGATCAGCCTGCTTTCACTCGCCTTATTCTGGCTGCCCGCGGCCAGGATCGTGGTCCACCCGCACCAGCGCCCTGTGGAGCGCACCGTCGTATTGGCGCTGGTTGAAGCGGAAACGGATCTCGAAGTGCCCGAAGATACACTGCCGGCCGAGAGAGTGAGCGTGACTGTCGAGGGGCAAACTCGCATTCCCACCTCGGGTCGGGCGCTGATCCCGCATGAATCTGCGCAGGGCGAGGTCATCTTTCAGAACCTTACGGACGAGTCCATCACCGTTCCGCGTGGAACCACAGTCCGCTCCCTCGAAGCCCCGGAGATCTTCTTCGTCACCGGCCGTCCGGCGTATCTAGAGGCCCGAAAGGGCGCGGAATCACGCGCGCCCATTGCGGCATCCGTACCAGGTTCGGCCGGCAACCTGCCCGCCGGTGCCATCACTGCCATCGACGGCCCCCTGGGATTGAAGGTCGCTGTCACCAACCCAGCGCCGACGTCTGGCGGAAGCCAAACGCTGGGCTATGTCGTCTCCACTGCTGATCAAGCGCGCGCTCGGGAATTGCTCGAATCCCAGCTCCTTCAGCAGGCAGCCCAGCTGCTTTCGGCCAAGCTGGCGTCAGGCGAGCGGCTGCTCCCAGCAAGTCTCGCAATACAAGAGACGCTGCAGAAAGCCTACGACCGCCCCCTTGGCGAGCCTGCCGACACTCTCGGCCTTCAGATGCTGGTTCGCGTCGAGGGCTGGTCCTATCGGGAGATGGACCTCCTGAGCACGCTGGAAGCCAGCTTGCGCCAAGAGCTCAAACCCGGCGAGGAAATCATTCCCGGAAGCCTCAGCGTGGCGGATGCCAACGAGCCCGAAATCGGCACTGAGACGGAGGCTCCGACATTGACGATTTCGGCCAAGGCATGGGCCTACTCGCCTATAGATCGGCAGCAGGCCCGCCAACTCCTGCGCGCATCTCCGGCCACCCAGACCGCCCCAATCCTCGAGCGTGCAACCCAGACTCAAGTGGATCCGGACGTCTCCATTTGGCCGCCCTGGTGGCCGTGGATGCCGATGCACGCGGAGCGCATCTCGATCCTGTATCCATGGGAGGTGGAAGGCGCGTGAGCCGCATCCTCGCCATTGACCCAGGGGATGTCCGGATCGGTTTGGCCGTCAGCGACCCCACCCGCACCCTGGCAAGGCCCCTGCGAACGCTGCAGCATCGTTCGAGAAGGGAAGACGTGAAGCAGATCTTGCGCATCGCCCAGGAGCAGGAAGCATCAATGATCCTGGTAGGGATACCCTACGATATGGATGGAAAAGCTGGCCCCCAAGCCCGCAAAGCGCTGCGGCTCCTTAAGGCTCTCGGAGCAGCCACCGAGATCCCCGTCGTGCCTTGGGATGAAAGCGGGTCCACGGCGGAGGCGATACGGCTACCCGGCGCCCGAGCCGAATTGGATGCTCGCGCCGCGGCGGTGATCTTGCAGGATTATCTGGATGCCCAGACCGCTTAGGACCTGCCTTACACTCCTCCTGCTGGCAACACTCGCCTCGGTGATCTGTCTGGGGGTTTGGCTTGCGGGATCGCTCCTCTTCGGCCTGCCAAGTCTTTCGGACCAGATCGGCCCGGCTGGTTCCGACTTGCCCGCAGCACAGGAGACCTTGCTCGGCGCCTATCTGGCCATTCGCAGCCGCGACCTCGAGCGGCCCGCTGGCCTACCCGAGGCGGTCCTGGCACTGCACATCGCCGAGGGCGAAAGCGCAGATATGGTGATCGGCCGCATGTCCGAGGCGGGGATCGTTCGAGACCCCGCACTCTTTCGGGCCTATCTGCGCTACCGCGGCTTGGATCGCGGCATTCAGGCTGGCACCTACAGCCTCACAGGCCAGATGTCGATCCACGAGCTCGCGGAGGCGCTGCAATCAGCGCAGTCCAATCTTCTGCTGATTACTTTCCCAGAGGGGTGGCGCCGGGAGCAGATGGCTGAGGCTCTGGCGGCAGTCGGCGCCAGCATCGCGCCTGAGGCCTTCTTGGAGGCCACACGGCTCTCCCTGCCCGGCTACAGCTTCTCGGCCCAAGTGCCCCCTGGATACTCTCTAGAGGGCTTCTTATTCCCCGATACCTACTTGCTGGCCCCACACGAGGATGCTCCGGGACTCGTCCGCCGAATGCTCGAGAATTTCGAACGCAAGGTAAATCCTGAGTTGCGTGAGGGCTTCGCCCAACAAGGCCTGACACTCTACCAGGCATTGACCCTGGCTTCGATCATTGAGCGTGAAGCGGTCGTGACCGAGGAGCGGCCGCGCATCGCAGCCGTCTTCCTGAACCGCCTGCGGCAGGGCATGACACTCGATGCAGATCCCACAGTCCAATATGCCCTTGGCCGGCAGGCGGATGGCTCCTGGTGGAAAGCGCCCTTGACCACAGCCGACTTGCAGGTCGAATCACCCTATAACACATACCGGATTACCGGGCTTCCCCCCGGCCCGATCGCCAACCCGGGTCTTGCCTCCCTGCAGGCGGTGGCCTTTCCCGCCACAACCTCCGAACTCTACTTTCGAGCCGCATGTGATGGCTCTGGGCGACATTTATTCGCAGAGACGTACGAGCAGCATCTCCAGAATGCTTGTCCCTAGGCAAACCCGGTTCCTGGCGCCATGATGCATGCGCTTCTCGAACATTGCCCGGTCGCTCGCGGTACTCGCGGAAAGGTAAGGCATGCCCCCAAAGAAATCAAGGCCCTATGGCAGTTGGAGATCGCCAATCTCCGCCCGGATGGTTGCAGAGGGCGGTCGCGGCAGCTCGGCGCTTCCACGCGAGATCCAGATTGATGGGCGTACGGTCTACTGGATCGAGGCTCAGCCGCAAGAGGCCGGGCGCTCGGTGATTATGCGCCGGCATCCGGATGGGAGGGTCGAGAGAGTCACGCCGGATGGATACAGCGTGCGCTCACGAGTGCATGAATATGGAGGCGGCTCATATTGTCTGCACGGCTCAACGATCATCTTCTCGAACGACGAGGATCAGCGCCTGTACAGACAGGAGGCTTCGCGACCGCCCGTCGCCATCACGCCCATGCCCTCCACCCCCCGGAGCCTGCGCTATGCGGATGGTCGAGTGTCTCCGGATGGGCGATGGATCTTGACGGTGCGCGAATCGCACACCTCCGAGGGTGTCATCAATGAGCTTGTGCTCGTTCCACTCGCCGGCGACGGGCCGCCGCGCGTCGTCCATGGCGGCCACGATTTCTACAGCAATCCGCGATTCAGCCCGTCTGGTCGGCGGGTTTGCTGGCTCGCATGGGACCATCCCCGCATGCCTTGGGATGGAACTGAACTCTACCATGCGCGGTTCGAGGGCAGTGACCTGCTCGATGTGCAACGGATCGCCGGGGGACCGAACGAATCCATTTTCCAGCCGGAGTGGAGCCCACAGGGCGTCCTGCACTTCGTCTCGGACCGAACGGGGTGGTGGAACCTCTATGCGGCCTATGAGCGGGGCACGCAGCCGCTGGCGCCGAGCCAGGCCGAATTCGGGGTCGCACAATGGGTGTTTGGCCTATCGACCTACGCCTTTCTACCTGACGGCTCCTTGGGTTGCATCCTGCGTGAGCAAGGCCAGTGGCAGCTGGCTCAAGTGTGGCCAGAGACCGGGAAAGTTAGGGTTCGGGGGCTACCATTCACCTCCTACGAGATCCCCTCTATTCAGAGCGACGCCGATGGCAATGTCTGGGTCTTCGCCGGCTCCTTCTCGGAACCACCGGGGCTGGTACGTATCCACTTCGAGCGGGGCGAAGTGGAGCGCTGCGCCCCCGCCCCAAGGGACTTCGACCCCGAGTGGATATCCCCCGCCGAAACCATGGCTTTTCGCAATCAGGATGGCGACGAAGTATTCGCGCTGTATTACGCGCCCACAAACCCTGAAATCGCACCGCCTGAGGATGCACACCCTCCCTTGCTCGTTCTCGGGCATGGGGGGCCGACATCCTCGGCGCCGCACTACCTGCAGCCCGAAATCCAATATTGGACCAGCCGGGGAATCGCGGTCGTCGATGTAGATTACGGGGGCAGCACCGGCTACGGGCGTCCCTATCGCGAGCGCCTTAAGGGACGCTGGGGGCTGCTCGATGTGGCTGACTGCGTGGAGGCCTCCCGGGCCCTGGTCAGGGAAGGCAGAGCTGCAGCTGAGGCCCGTCTGATACGCGGTTCAAGCGCAGGAGGCTTCCTGGCCCTTTGTGTTCTCGCCTTCTACAACGAATTCGCCGGCGGAGCGAGCTACTATGGCGTGGCCGACCTTGAAGCTCTGGCCAGGGAGACCCATAAATTCGAGGCCCGCTACCTCGACCAGATTGTCGCACCATACCCCCAGGAGGTGCAGGTTTATCGCGCCCGATCGCCCATCCACCACGCTGGCCAGATCTCCTGCCCGCTGATTCTCTTCCAGGGACTGGAGGATCGCGTGGTCCCTCCCGCGCAAGCGGAGGCGCTGGTTCGAGCCCTGCAAGCCAAGGGGGTCCCCTATGCGTACCTTGCCTTCCCAGGCGAGGGGCATGGCTTCCGGCGCGCGGAAACCATCGAGCGCTGCCTTCAGGCTGAATTGGCCTTCTATGGACACATTCTGGGCTTCGAGCCAGCGGACGACCTCCCGCCGGTCCCGATCCAGAACCTATGACGCTGGGCTCCGCCTGATCCAGAAGCCTACGCGGCGCCCTGCCAATTGGTGAGCTTGGCGTAGAAGAGCGGCAGACGCTCCGGAGGCTTCTCCACAATCTCGCATGCCTGCAGCAATCTGGCAGCCGCCTCGTCGAGCGCTGTCTCGGATCGGGCGTGCACCCGAAAGATAGGCTGCCCCCGCTCAACGAGGTCCCCAACTTTCCTGGGCGCGATCACGCCGACGGCATGGTCGATGGGGTCTCCCTTCCGAGCACGCCCAGCGCCCAGGTGCATCGCAGCCATGCCCACTACGCGTGCATGAATCTTCGATAGATATCCCGATGCTGGCGCATCGATGTCCCGGATAACTGGTGCAGCCGGCAGTCGGGTGGGATCTTCCACGTAGGACAGATCGCCACCTTGCGCCTGGACAAGCGCCTTGAGCTTCGCTAATGCGTCCCCTTCTTTAAGGCTCTGCTCCGCGGCCCGTCGGGCGTCCTCGAAGTCTCCAAAGCGGCCGGACAAATACAGCATATGCGCCGCAACCACCAGGCAGTGCTCACGGAAATCTTCTGGGCCGCCACCCATGAGTGTATCGAGCGCCTCGCGCACTTCCAGAGCGTTGCCGACCGCATGGCCAAGCGGTTGATTCATGTCGCTGATCAGCGCGGTTACCCTGCGCCCAGCATGGGTCCCGATATCAACCATCAGTTGGGCCAATTCACGCGCCCTTCCAAGGTCCTGCATGAAGGCGCCTAATCCAGCCTTCACATCCAGCACGATCGCATTGGCGCCGCCAGCGATCTTCTTGCTCATAACCGACGAGGCAATCAAAGGGATCGATGGCACCGTGCCGGTCACGTCGCGCAATGCATAGAGCTTGCCGTCTGCAGGAGCTAGGTCAGCCGTTTGGCCCGACAGGACGATCCCCACCTCCCGCAGTTGGTCCAGGAATCCCTCGGTCGTCAAATCCACCTGGAAGCCCGGGATCGATTCCATCTTGTCTAGCGTCCCGCCGGTGAATCCAAGACCCCGGCCGGACATCTTTCCCACGGGAATGCCGCAGCCGGCGACGATGGGCGCCACAACGAGCGTTGTCTTGTCACCAACGCCGCCGGTGGAATGCTTGTCGAGCGCGATGTCCACCACAGAAGATAGGTCGAGTATCTCCCCCGACTCGGCCAGTGCCATAGTGAGATCATGGGTCTCCCGAGGGGTCATCCCCTGGAACAGCACCGCCATGGCCCAGGCAGAGGCCTGATAATCGGGTATCTCGCCCTCGTTGAAGCCCTGGATGAAGTAGCGAATCTCCTCTGTGCTCAGCTCGAGCCCATCGCGTTTCTTTTCGATGATGTCTACGGCGCGCATATGATCCCTCCCACGAGAACATGATTATACAACTCCACGGCCCGCCCTCCGCGGCACATGCGGACCGCTGCTATAATCTGCCTATTCTTTGTCGAAAAGGGTCCCTAATGCCTGATGTTGACCGCCTTTTGCGCAGCCAGATGATCGTGACCATGGATTCTGATTTTCACATCCTTCATGATGGCGGCATAGCGATCAAGGGTGAGAGCATAGCCGCCATCGGTCCCTGGCAGGAGATCTCTTCGGAATATCAGGCCACGGAGATTCTCGACTTTGGCCGGCGAGTCCTGCTTCCCGGGCTTGTGAATGCCCACACGCATACCCCCATGTCCCTGTTGAGGGGCCTCGCTGATGATCTCCGTCTGGATGTCTGGCTGCTCGGCTATATGATGCCTGTCGAGCGCGAGTTTGTGTGCCCCGAATTTTGCCTTCTCGGCACCAAACTGGCGTGCGCCGAGATGATCCGTGGCGGCATCACGTCCTTCGCCGACATGTACTACTTCGAGGACACCGTAGCAGAGGCCGCCGCGGTTGCCGGGATGCGCGCCGTCTGCGGCCAATCCGTGCTAAAGTTCCCAACACCTGACGCTGATTCCTTCGAAGACGCACTCGCCTCCGCCCGGACCTTCATCCAGAAATGGAAAGGGCATCCCCTGATCGTGCCCGCCATCGCCCCCCACGCTGCCTATACCTGCACGCAGGAGATCCTGGAAGCCTGCACCCGATTAGCGATTGAACACGATATCCCCTTGCACATCCACATCGCCGAAACCCAATTTGAAGCCGATGAATGGCGGAAGGGCTACGATATGCCGGTCGTGCCCTGGCTGAAGAAGCTGGGATTGCTTGATGCCAAATTGATTGCCGCCCATTGCGTCCATATTGATGATGGCGAGATTCACAGTCTGAAGCACGCTGGAGCCGGAGTGGCGCATAATCCAAGCAGCAACCTGAAGCTCTCCTCCGGGATCGCCCCCGTATCAGCCATGCTTGAGGCAGGATTGAATGTGGGCGTGGGAACGGACGGGCCGGCTTCCAACAATGACCTGGACATGTTCGAGGAGATGCGCCTGGCAGCCTTCATCGCCAAGGTGGCGACCGGCGACCCCACTGCCCTCCCGGCGCGCAAGGCGCTCGAGATGGCTACGCGGTTGGGGGCAGAGGCCCTGCACATCGGCCATCTGACGGGATCTCTGGAGGTCGGAAAGCGGGCCGATCTCATCACCATCGATCTTGACCGCACCCATAACCTGCCTCACTTCGATCGCGATCCCAACGCTGTCTATTCACGCATCGTGTATGCTGCCAAGGCCTCCGATGTGAACGACGTCATGGTTAATGGCCGGTGGCTCATGCGCGACCGCGAACTCCTGACCTTGACCGAACCCGAGCTGTTTGAACAAGCCGCAGGCTATGCCCGGCGCATTGATGCCTTCCTGCAAGCTCGGGAGGGGTCCGTTCTCTCCAAGCTTGTGGCCATTGGTGGTGCCGAGCAGGAGGAAAGCTACGAAGTCCAGATTAAGGTACGCATCCCGGATTCCACCCCGGTGATCGAAAAATTGGCCTCGGGCCAGTTCGAGGTCATACGCACGGCTCACTACCTCGAATACGACACCTACTTCTCCTTCCTCCCGCCGGAGGAGGCACGCTTGCGATACCGTGAAGACGAGTTCATCAACGAGCAGGGTGAAGTGTATAACGTCCGGGCGCGGCTCACGCTTACCGGGCCGGCCGCGGAGAGGCAATACCCCAACTCCGTTCTGCTCTCGCGCTCGCGCTTCATCGCGCCTGCCCGGTACACGCCTCGGTTCTATCGGGAGTATTTCAAGCCTGCCGGCGAGATCCCCATCCACAAGGATCGCCTGCGCTGGCTGATCCGTTACCAGGGCCTGGAGTTCTTCATCAACATCGACCGCATCTTCGACCCCCCGGTGGAAGGCTGCTTCCTTGAGATCAAGAGCCGCACTTGGTCGCGCGGCGACGCGGAGAAGAAGGCCGAGCTGATCTCGAATATCTTAAGTGACCTGGGGGTCAGCGAAGCCGAACCGATGTTGCGCGAGTATCCCGATTTGATCCAGATGCAGACCTGACCCTGCGCCCTAAACGCCAGCCTCTCTGGCATACCGCTGCTTCCACTCGTACAGCCGGTTCAAGGCCTCCAGGGGCGATAAGGCATCCAAATCCAACGTCTCGAGCTCGTCTAGCAGGGGGTGCCTCTCGATAAAAAGCCGCAATTGCTGCGGGCTCGGCTCCCCTTTCTGGCGGCCTTGCCCCAGCTCGGTCTCAAACTGGGCCAGGATTTCCTGGGCGCGATTGATCACTGGACGCGGCAGACCAGCCAATTCGGCAACATGGATGCCGTAGGATTTGTCCGCACCCCCCGGAGTGATCTTGTGCAGGAACACGACCTCGCCGCGCTCCTCCGAGACGGCAACATTATAGTTTCGCACGCCCGGCAGTGAATCCGCCAAATCGGTCAGTTCATGGTAATGCGTGGCAAAGAGCGTGCGTGCCCGCAGCCGGGGGTGGTTGTGGATGTATTCCACTACGGCCCAGGCGATCGCTACCCCGTCATAGGTGCTGGTTCCTCGGCCAATCTCATCCAGAATGAGCAGGCTGCGGTTGGTGGCGTTATGCAGGATATTGGCCGTCTCCACCATCTCGACCATGAATGTTGATTGGCCGGCGAATATCTCATCTTGCGCTCCAATGCGAGTGAAGATGCGGTCAACTAAGCCAATCTCGGCTGACTCTGCGGGGACAAAGCTCCCCATTTGCGCCATCAGGGCGATGAGCGCCACCTGGCGCAGATAGGTGGACTTGCCGCTCATGTTTGGGCCCGTGATGACCCGTATTCGTTCGCCCTCCTTGAAGATGGCGTCGTTCGGGACAAAGCGCCCACTTGCGATCATTTCCTCGACGACCGGGTGCCTGCCTCCCCGGATAGCCAGTGATTGATTCTCCAGAAGCCGTGGCCGTGTATAGCCCTTCTCGATTGCCACCTCGGCCAGCCCAGCCAGCACATCCAGGCGGCCCAAGGCCCTAGCGGTTGTCAGCAGGCGCTCCGCGTTCGCGGCCACCTCCCGGCAAACTTCATGAAAGATCTCGCTCTCCAGCGCCCGGATGCGCTCCTCGGCGGAGAGCACCCGCGACTCATACTCCTTCATCTCGGGCGTGATATAGCGCTCGGCGTTAACCAGGGTCTGCTTGCGGATATATTCCTCAGGCACGAGATCGGCGTTGGTATTGGTGACTTCAATGTAGTAGCCGAAGACTTTGTTGTAGCCGACCTTGAGACTCTTGATGCCCGTACGCTCTCGCTCTACTTGCTCCAGGCTGGAAATCCACTCGCGGGCGTGGCGCGACTCTTCAATCACGTTATCCAAGGCTTTGGAGAACCCAGGTCGGATGATTCCCATATTCGCGAGCGTCGCCGGGGGCTCATCAGTGATTGCCCTCTCAAGCAACTCACACACGTCGGAGCATGCGTCTATGCTATCCAGCATCGGCTGAAGCACAGGCAATTCTGCGTCCTTAAGAATTGCCTGCACTCCAGGAATCTGCCGCAAGATGCTTCGCAATGCGACCAGATCACGCGGGCCTGCAGCGTGCGCGGCGATCCTATTGCTGATGCGCTCGAGATCGCCGATATCCTTCAGCGCATCCCGGATTTCGGCCCGCGCCATCCCATGCTCCGCGAAGGCCTCCACTTGATCGAGCCGGCGTTCGATCCGTTCCACGGAGAGTAAGGGCTTCCCTAGCCATTGCCTCAGCAATCTGCGGCCCATGGCTGTTACGGTCTTATCCATTACGCCGAGCAAGGAACCCTTGGCCTCCCCGCCACGCAGAGGGCCCATGAGTTCCAGATTGCGGCGCGTGGCGGCGTCCAGCAGCATGAAATCATCGAGCGAGTATCTTGAGAGACTCGTCAGCAAGGGCAGCGCCGCTTGCTGCGATTCGGCCAGGTATTCGATCAAGACTCCCGCGGCCCGGACCGCAAGCGGAGCATCTCCCAGGCCAAACCCATCGAGGGTCGCAGCGCCGAAGTGATCCATCAGGCGCGCTTCGGCCCGATCCGGCGCGAATCTCCAATCCGGGATAGGCGTGAGGTTCCCCTCCCACAATCCATCCAGCGGCAACGAATCCGGCGCCAGCACTTCCGCGGGGGCCAAGCGCGCCAACTCACTCTGGATCAAGCTGCGCAGGTCATCGCTCTCGAATTGACCCGCAGAAAATTCGCCCGTGGATACATCCGCGAAAGCTAAGCCGACCTTATCTTCCATTGTGATGAGCGCGAGTAGATAATTATTCCCATCTCCTTTAAGCAGCTCGGGCTCCAGCACCGTGCCGGGCGTTATCACCCGCACAACTTCCCTGGGAAACAATCCCTTGACGGGTCCTTCACCGACTTGCTCGCAAATCGCGACATGATAGCCCTTCTCAATCAGACGGGCGATGTAGCTCTCTGCGGCATGATGCGGGATGCCAGCCATGGGGATGCGTGTGCCCTTGGCAACATTGCGCGAAGTCAGCACAATATCCAGTTCCTTCGAAGCGATATGCGCATCCTCGTCGAAGGTTTCGTAGAAGTCCCCCAGACGGAAGAAGAGGATCGCACCCGGATATTTGCGCTTGATCTCGAGGTATTGTTTGCGAACGGGCGTAAGCTTCTCGGCCATGCTGGCTGCATTCTAAGGCGGGGGTGGCCAAACGGCAAGACAAACGGACGTTGAAGGGGCCCAAGAAGCATCCTGTGCTCGTCTTTGGCACATATGCTCTATGATATACTCGCCCCATGCCTGAGATCATTGCTGTCGACTTCGGAGGCACAAATATCCGGGCGGCCTACTTCCCCACGCCCGAGCCACCTCCAGCAACCCAAATCAAAATCCCCACAAAGGCCGATGAAGGACCTGAGGCCGTCTTGGGCCGTCTGGTCGAGGCAATCGAAAGCCAATATCCAGATAGGTATCATGACCTGCGAATCGGCATCGCCTCTCCTGGGCCGCTCAACCCCATGGAGGGCATCATCCTGATGGCGCCCAATCTGAAGGGTTGGCGCGATGTTCCTCTGCGTGATCGCGTGCAGGATCGCTTCGGCGTCCCAGTCTTCATCGGCAATGACGCAAACTTGGCGGCGCTGGGGGAATGGCGTTTTGGGGCCGGGCGCGGGACCCAGCACATGATCTACCTCACCCTCAGCACCGGGATCGGCGGCGGCGTCATTGTGGACGGCAGGCTGCTCCTCGGATGGCGCGGGCTGGCCGCCGAGCTGGGACATCTCACTCTGGACCCGCAGGGCCCGCTATGCGGCTGCGGTCAGAGAGGCCATGCAGAAGCCCTGGCGGCAGGACCGGCCATCGCCCGCCGGGCCATCGAGCGCCTTCACTCCGGTGAACCCTCCTCGCTCGCTTCTGAACTCGAACGCCATGGAACGCTGACGGCAAGACAGGTGGGCGATGCCGCACGGCATGGCGACGACCTCGCCATTCAGACCATCGCGGAGGCTGGGGCATGGATCGGCCTGCTGCTCGCTGATCTTGCCCATGCTTTCAATCCACAGATCTTCGTGCTGGGGGGCGGCGTATCCCAGATCGGCGCCCTGCTCTTCGACCCCATCGAGCAGTCGCTCGAGCGGCATGTGATGGATCCCGCCTACATCGAAGGCTTGCGCATCCTGCCGGCCGAGCTCGGCGATGATGCTGGACTGGTCGGCGCGATGGCGCTCGCCTCGCTCAAGGAGTTGTCAGCATGAGACACCGCAATCTTGTTGCACTTCCTTCCACCCTAATCCTTGCTGCGCTCTTGCTCGCGGCCTGCAGGCCTGCACCGCTGCCTGAAAAGCGGTTGGTCTACGGTCTGACCCTATCCCCCTCAGGGATCGACCCACACTTAAACGCCTCGGCTGAACTGGGCATCCCGCTCACGTCGGTGTATGACACCCTCGTCGTGCAGGATGCAGGTACCGGCCAATTTCTCCCCGGCCTGGCTGAACGCTGGGAGATCAGCCCAGATGGCCGCCGCTACACTTTCTTCCTGCGCGAGGACGTCCATTTCCACGATGGCACACTCTTCGACGCAGAGGCCGTGAGGGCCAACATCGAGTACACACTCGATCCCGAAAATCACTCGCAAAAGGCCGCGGGCATGCTCGGCCCGCTTGTGGACGTGCGCGTGGACGGCCCTTATCAAGTGAGCCTGCTGCTCTCGGAGCCTTTCGCCCCATTGCTCGATTCCCTTTCGCAGGTCTACCTGGGCATGGCCTCCCCCCAGGCGCTCGAGGAATGGGGGCCGGCACAATACCAGTTCCACCAGGTGGGCACTGGTCCGTATCGCTTCATCGAATATGTACCCAACGACCACATAACCTTGCGGCGATTCGAGGAATACGCCTGGGCACCGCCGATTTACGAAAACGATCAGGCCGCGATCGAGGAGATCACATTTGTGTTCTTCGAGGATCCGTCCACGCGGCCCCTTGCGCTGGAAACCCACCAGGCCGACATCCTGGGGGAAGTCGCCCCTCGCGATGCCGCCCGGCTTGCCAGCACGGATGCCTTCAACCTCCATCAGGTGGACATCCCGGGGCAACCCCAGCAGTTCTTCTTCAATGTGAATCGAGAGCCCACGAACGACTTGCGCGTGCGCCAAGCGCTCACTCAGGCCGTGGATCGGGAGAAGATCGTCGGGACGGTCTTTGGTGGCTACGCGCCGGTCGCCCGGGGCCCGCTCTCTGCAGCCCACTTCGGCGGGATGCTCCCCCGCGCCGAGCTGGAGCATCGCCCGGATTTGGCAGCCCAGTTGCTGGATGAGGCCGGATGGAGGGTCGATCCTGCCGATGGCTTGCGGAAACGGGACGGCCAAGCGATGCGCCTCCAGCTCGTTGCCCCGACCTGGGGCGCGAATCCGGATGTGGCCCAACTCATCAAGGCGGATTGGGAGTCCCTGGGCGCCGAAGTGGAGATCCAGGTCATGCCTGGCTTTGGACCTTTGAAAGAAGCCCAGGCATCGGGAGCGTACCATGCCATCGGGCTTAACTTCTTCGGCACGGACGCGGATTTGCTGCGGTCCTTCTTCCACTCCGAGGGCTTCTTCAATTGGAGCGGTTACGCCGATTCATCCCTGGATCGGATGCTCGTGGATGCCAGCCAGACCACGCTCGACCCGCAGGCCCGCGCCGAATTGTATACTCAGGCCATGGACCTCATTATGGATCAGGCCCTGATCCTGCCCGTTCGTGATTATTCCAACCTGGTTGTGAGCGACAGCCGGGTTCAGGGCCTGCGCTTCACCCTGCAGGGATGGTTCCCACTACTGATCGATCTGGACCTATCCTCCTGATCGCCGCGGCGCGGCGCATGCTGGAGGGTTTGCTGACTGCCTGGGCGGCGGTCAGCCTCACATTCTTCTCACTCCGGCTCGCCGCCGGCGACCCGGTCGCGAGTCTGCTCAGCCAGGGGCTCGCCACGCCCGAGCAAGCGGAGTCGTTGCGACACTCGCTTGGCCTAGACGCTCCCCTATTGCTGCAATATTTCCGATATCTTGGCCGCTTGATCCAGGGGAACCTGGGCGTCTCGCTCTACACCCAGCGCCCTGTGAGTGAAGTGATCTTGGAACAACTTCCCAATACGGCACAATTGGCCATGCAGGGCCTTCTTCTGGCCATCCTGCTGGGTCTCATCCTGGGCCTCGCCTCTGCCTGGTTGCGAAACGCGGCCGGCCGGTTGGCATCCAACCTGGCTGGATTAAGCACCAGCTTGCCGGTGGCCTTCCTCGGGATACTCATCCTATGGGGGTGCCGGAATCTATACCTGTGGGGACAGACCACGGCCATTTCGCCTAACCTGCTGGCGCCGCTGGTTCTGGGAATCGCCTCCGCTGGCCCGATCGCTCGCGTCATCCATTCCGGCCTGGAGGATTCGATCCAATCCCCGTACTTCCTGGCCGCCCGTGCCCGTGGCATACGCCGCGGGCCGAGGCTACTCTGGCACGCCCTGCGGCCCGCGCTGCCCGCCGCGGTTTCTCTCCTGGCGCTTGAGGCCGCCTTCCTTTTCTCAGGGACCGTAGTGACGGAGACCGTCTTTTCACGCCCCGGTTTGGGGCGCTTGCTGGTAAGCGCCATTCTTCAGGGTGATTTCCCTGTCGCAGAAGGCCTTGTCATCCTGGCAGCGCTGCTCTATACCGCATCCCACGTGCTGTCCGACCTGATCGCGATGATCCTCGACCCGCGCCTTCGGAGGGCAGGATGAGACGCGCATGGCGCCTGCAACTGTCGCTCCTATGGCTCATCCTTGTCGTCACCTTAGCAATCCTGGCGCCCTTCGTGGCCGGGGAAGATCCATACAGGCCGGCCGCCGCGCCACTTCTGTCGATCCAGCAGCACCCTCCCCTGGGCACCGACCATTTAGGACGCGATCTTTGGGCTCGGCTTGCCTTCGGCGCCCGCTGGAGCCTGATGGCCTCGGCGCTGGCGACACTTGTTACGCTGATTACCGGCACGGCTCTAGCGCTTCTCTCGACCGCCGGAGGCCGAATCCTTGACCACTTCATCCTCGGCGCCTCGAACGCGGCTCTGGCCATCCCGGGGCTGCTCTTCGCCATGTTGCTGGTAGCGGCCATGGGGCCCAGCTACTTGACCATCATCCTGGCAGTCGGGTTTGGCGCCGTCCCTGGATTCATCCGGCTCAGCCGCGTGCTGTTCAGTCAAATCCTCGAGCAGCACTTTGTGGAGGCCGCCAGGGCCCTCGGCGCGGGGCCGATACGCATCGCCATTGTGCATCTGCTGCCCAACGCGGCTGGCCAGCTTCTCTCCTTGGCGACAACTCATTTCGCCTGGGCCTTCATGGGAGCCACAACGCTTTCATTCCTGGGTTTCTCCGGCGACCCCTCCATTCCAGAATGGGGGGCGATGCTCGATGCAGGACGGGGCTACCTCGCGGAAGCGCCTCGGCTCTCCATCCTCCCCGGCCTGCTCATCAGCCTTACGATCCTCGCCGTTCACCGCTGGGGCGAACATCTGGCAAACCGCACAACCCAAGGTTGACGGCCCCTGCGCCACTCTGGTATGCTCACTCCACTTGGGATACGGTGAACCTCTGTGTTCTATGCGCTGCTTGCCCTGGCGCTGATCTATGATTTCCTCAATGGCTTTCATGACAGCGCTAATCTCGTGGCCACTGCCATCTACTCGCGCTCCATTCATCCGCGGCTGGCCTTGCTTCTCGCCGCGGCCTCTGAATTTGCGGGGCCGTTTCTCTTCGGCGTTGCAGTGGCAACGACCATCGGCTACGAACTTCTGGATGAGCGGGTTCTCCAAACGCCGGTTATTCTCGCAGCCCTCGGCGCAGCCGTTATCTGGAATCTCATCACCTGGCTTCTCGGAATCCCTTCCTCCTCCTCGCATGCCTTGCTGGGGGGACTGCTCGGCGCGGCCATCGCTTTCAGCCGAGGCGTGGCAATCATCCGAATGGCGGGGTTGCTTCATGTGATCCTGGCGCTGCTCCTCTCCCCGCTCGCGGGAATGATTGCCAGCTTTCTCATCATGAAGGGGATGCTACGTCTCCTGCGCAACGCCACACCCAGAGCCAGCGCAGTGTTCCGGCGACTTCAGATACTCACGCTCATCGGCCTGGGTCTCAGCCACGGCAGCAACGACGCTCAGAAGACCATGGGGATCATCGCTCTGGGGTTGCTAGTCACCGGTCGGACACAGCAGTTCACCGTTCCAGTCTGGGTGATCGCAATCAGCGCGGGTGCCATAGCGCTGGGTACCTCCCTGGGCGGATGGCGCCTTATCCGGACACTGGGCGGCCGCATCTTTCGCGTGCGGCCTATCCATGGTTTCACCTCACAAGTTGCGGGCGCGGGCGTCATACTTGGCGCCGCGCTGCTAGGGGGTCCGGTAAGCACAACACATGTTCTCAGTTCGGCGATCGTGGGCGTGGGCGCGGCTGAGCGCATCAATAAGGTGCGCTGGAACATCCTGGGCGAGATGGTCCTCGCATGGCTGCTGACCATCCCGCTAACGGCACTGCTCGCCGGCCTGATCTTCCTGATTCTTGACCTGGCCCTGCCCCTCGGCTAATCTCGGGCTTCCGGTCTCACGTTATCCCCGCCCCACCTCAATTATGGCTATGCGCAGCGCCTAGGTGCTGGCAGATGGCGCTTGCGGCGGCTTGCCCTCCAGCCAGGCGCGGATTGCTCGCCCGGCAGGCTCTACGAAGTCGCCCCGCGCCTCGATCCGGACCGCTCCCTCTCCCAGCCTGCGCAGCCAGTTCGATTGCCGGCGCACAAGCTGCCGGTTCAGCTTGCGAATCTCCGCCAGCGCATCGTCGAGGGAGC
>Ga0190360_1000844_pt1 | contig 16347 bp, 12 predicted proteins | sample 48721834_MG_FD_161271 | JGI IMG/M metagenome (GOLD analysis project Ga0190360, IMG submission 161271) | Hydrothermal vent microbial mat bacterial communities from Southern Trench, Guaymas Basin, Mexico - 4872-18-3-4_MG | ecosystem: Environmental > Aquatic > Marine > Hydrothermal vents >... | reverse complement strand
GCGCTTTCCGAGCATAGGATGCCTCCTCCGGCTACTTGATGAGGAGTGTAGTATGCTTCCGGAAATTTCGCGAACTTTTCGGCCAGGTTTCTAGTGAGTCAGGATCTGGGAAAGGAAGAGCTTGGTTCGGTCTTCCTTCGGGTTGCCGAAGATATCATCCGGCGTGCCGCTTTCCACCACCAGCCCTTCGTCAAAAAAGTACATTCGGTGCGCGACGGCGCGGGCGAAGCCCATCTCATGGGTAACTACGATCATGGTCATCCCCGACTTCGCCAGCTCGATCATCACGTCCAGAACTTCTTTGATCATTTCTGGGTCGAGGGCGGAAGTAGGCTCGTCGAAGAGCATGATCTTGGGCTGCATCGCCAGCGCTCGTGCAATCGCCACCCGTTGCTGCTGGCCGCCTGAGAGCTGGCCGGGATACTTGTGGGCCTGCTCGGGAATGCCCACGCGTTCCAGCAGCTTAAGCGCCACCTCCTCGGCTTTGTCCTTGGGCCACTTGCGGACCCAAATCGGCGCGAGCGTGATGTTCTGTAGCACCGTCAGGTGGGGAAAAAGGTTGAACTGTTGGAAGACCATGCCGATTTCGCTGCGGACGGCATGGATGTTGCGGGTGTCATGAGTGAGCTCAATACCATCTACGATGATCGTGCCGCGTTGGTGTTCTTCCAGGCGGTTGAGGGTGCGGATGAAGGTCGACTTGCCCGAGCCGGAGGGGCCGAAGATCACGATCACCTCGCCCTTCTGGACCTCCATCGAAATGCCCTTCAGAGCGTGGAAGCTTCCGAACCATTTGTGTACGTCTTGACAGATGATGATAGGTTCACTCATCGCGCGCTCCTCGCCTAGGACTCCACAACGCCCAGGCGCTTTTCAATCCGCCGGCTGGCGAGGGACATGCCATAGCTTACTATAAAGTAAAACACGCCGGCGAAGAGGTACATTTCGCGGACTGCTCCCAGGTACTCGCGCGCCTTGATCACGCTCTGCCCCACGGCGAGCAGATCCAGCAGGCCCACGATGGCCACCAAGGAGGTGTCCTTGAAGATGCTCACGAACTGGCCCATGATGGGCGGGATCACCGCCCGCAAGGCCTGCGGCAGGACGATCAGCCCGGTCACAAGCACCTCGCTCAAGCCTAGCGACCGTGCAGCTTCCACCTGTTCATGCCTTACGGCCTGCAAGCCGCCGCGCACGATCTCCGCCAGGTAGGCCGCCGTGAAAATCGTCATGCCGACCATGGCCCGCAACACCCTGTCCACGTTGAATTCCAGGGGCAGGAAGAGTGGCAGCATGACTTGCGCCATGAACAGGATCGTGATTAAGGGCACGCCGCGAATGATTTCAATGGTGAGAATGCATAGGCCCTTGACAACAGGAAGGGTGCTGCGGCGTCCGAGGGCCAGCAGTATGCCGATCGGGAACGAGACCGCGATGCTGACGGTGGCCAGCGCCAGCGTGAGCAGGATCCCGCTCCAGATGCTGGGCTGCACAATCGGGAGCGCCTCCACGGGATCCACACGCGGCACACCGACTTCGAAGTTGGTGAGCAGCACAATCAGCACTACGACAACCACAGCCCAAAGGGCTGGGAGCGCCTGCAGTACGCGCGCGTTGCCCTGCAGGGCTCGCGCGATAGCGGCGCCGGCCCAATAGCCAATCCCCAGGGCCAGTGCAAAGCGCAGGAGCAGAGGAGCCGTCAGACCCAGAATCCAGGGCTGGGCTTGCAGGCCCAAAGGCAGCGTAAGGCTCGCCGCCAGCGCCATCGCTGCAATCCCTGCCACTCGCCATCGCCTCGCCGCGGTCAGACAAAGGGTAACGGCGGACAGCAGGCCTACTATGGCCAGGCCCATCGTCGCCCGCCAAGTTTCATCGAGTGCGATGAGCACATCCGGCCGGAACAGGTAGTAGCCGAAATTATTGCTGATCGTGCTCAGGGTCGGCAGGCGGACGCCATAGATGAGGACCGTCAAGACAGCCGGCGAGAGCACCCAACCCCCCAAAACGTACCGCCGGGCGCGGGCTTCTTCCCCCCCTCGCCACACAAGCCAGGTGATGAGACTCAGCAGAAGCAGAAAGCCGACAGTCGCGCCCAGGCGCCAGGCCTGATCGTCAGGGTAGCGTCCCCAGGCGAGCACTCGCAGGTTGTTGGTAACGGCCCTCCAGTTGGCCTCCCGCACGGCCCACGTGAGAACTGCCCGCCCGAGAACGAAAAGGAAAGCGCCCGAGATGAGCGTAAGCAGCGTGTTGAGCCAGGAACCGAACAGGTTCTTCCAAATCCAGCCTATGACGCCCAGCTCGGTGACGGGCGGCTTCTCCACTTCAGCGGTTACTTCACGCTCCATGGCTTTCAGCGCTCCGGGATCTTAAGGCGGTCGTTGATGAAGTTCATGATGACCGAGATGGAGAGACTCATGACCAGGTAGGTGACCATCATCAGGCTGATCACTTGCACCGCCTGCCCTGACTGGTTGAAGATCGTTGATGAGACGTTGTAGAGATCGGGATAACCCACACCCACCGCCAGGCTGGAGTTCTTGGCCAGGTTCAGGAATTGATTGGTGAGCGGGGGGACGATGACCCGCATGGCCTGTGGAAGCACGACGAAACGCGTCACCTGGAAACCTGTCAAGCCGATCGATCGCGCCGCCTCTGTCTGCCCCTTGGGAACGGCCAGGATGCCGGCGCGGACGATATCTGCGATGAACGCGGCTGTATAGAGCACCAGGCCAAGCAAGATGCCCGCGAACTCCGGGGAGAGGCGGGCGCCGCCTTCCATACGCAGCCCGATCAGAACCGGGTTTTCAAGCAGCAGCGGGCGGCCGGGCGACAGCAGCCAGCCGGCGGAGGGCAGCCCGAAGATCAGCAATGCCGCCCACAAGCCAGGCCGCGTCTCCACACCGTGCAGCAGCCGCCGCTTCAGCAGGATACGGTAGACCACGGCTCCCAAAACCAATCCGGCCATCAGACTTCCCAGCCAGAAGGAAAAGCCAGGCTGGGGCACAGGGCGCGGGAAGAAGAAACCGCGGTTGCTCAGGTTGAAAGGCCCCAGGACGAGGCGATCTTGCAGGGAAGGCAGGCGCAAGATGACGCCGAAATAAAGGAAGAAGAGCTGAACAAGCAAGGGCGTGTTGCGCATGATCTCGACATACGCCGAAACGATCGATCGCAGCAGCCAATTAGGGGAAAGCAGTGCCAGGCCTGCCATGATGCCCACAACCGTCGCCAGCACCAGGCCGACCAGAATCACGCGCAGGCTGTTGACCAGTCCCACGATGTAGGCGTAGAAGAAGCTGTTGGTGCGCTCCATCGGCAGGCCTTCACCGATCATGAAGCCTGCGGTCCTGCGAAGGAACTCGAAGCTTAGGCTGAGCCCTCGGGTCTCAATGGATTCAAGCAAGTTCCCGATCAACCAGCGAGCGGCCAATACCACCAGCAGGACAAACACCACCTGAGCGATACCCTGCAAGACGCGCACGTCGCGGAAGACGGCGGCGACGCGTTGAAGGCTGGAGGGCTTAGCCGAAGTTGCCATCGTTTGGGACGAGCTCCAGCAATGGGAGGGGGTGCAGCCCGGATGCTACCCGGGCTGCACTTTGCCCTATTGTGTCATTGAATGGCGTCGGATCAACGCCACGGCGGTGCGTAGAGCAGGCCGCCATCCTTGTAGAGGGCATTGAACGAGCCCGCACGCGGGATGTCAGTGCCCTCAGGCCCGAGATGTCGCTCGTAGATCTCACCATAGTTTCCGACCTCGCGGATCACGTTCACCATGAAGTCGGGGGCCAGGCCGAGCAGAGCGCCAAACTCGCCTTCCAGGCCGAGCAGGCGGGCCACTTCGGGATCCTCCGGCGTGCCGGCGGCGATCTCCTCTACGTTGGCGGAGGTGATGCCCTTCTCCTCGGCGATGATGATGCCGTTCACCACCCAGCGAACCAGGTCGCCCCACTGCTGATCGCCATGAGCCCAAACGGGACCCAAAGGCTCCTTGGACATTGTCTCCGGTAAGATCATGTGCGCGCTGGGATCGGACATCTGCGTGCGTAGGCCAGCCAGCTGGGACTTGTCCGAGGTAAGCCCATCGCAGCGGCCCTGGTCGTAGGCTGCCGCCGTCTCCTCGGAGCGGTCGAAGACCAGCGCATCGTAGGTCAGGCCGCGGGAGGCGAAGGCATCCGCCAGGTTGAGTTCGGTCGTTGTGCCCGAGAGCACGCAAATCGTTGCGCCGCCCATGTCATTGAGCGAGGCGAAGCCGCTGTCCTTGCGGACCATCATGCCCTGGCCGTCATAGAACGTCGTGGGGCCGAAATCGGTGCCCAGTTCCACGTCGCGCGTGAAGGTCCAGGTTGTGTTGCGGATCAGAACGTCGATTTCGTTGGTCTGCAAGGCCGTGAAACGCTCCGCAGCGGTGAGCGGGCGGAACTCGACGGCGGTGGGATCGCCGAAGATTGCCGTCGCAATCGCCCGGCAGAAGTCAACGTCGAAGCCGGTGAACTCACCCTGCTCGTTCAGGAAGCCGAAGCCAGGAACGCCTGAGTTCACGCCACAGCGCAGGAAGCCGTTGTTCTTCACGCTCTCCAGCCGGGCGGAGACCATCTGGAACTCTACCGGAACCTGAACCTGGACCTCCTGCGTTTCAACGACTTTGACTTCCTGGGTCTCGACGACCTTCACCTCACGAATCTGGGGCTCCGCCGGCTGGCAGGCGCTGAGTGCCAGCACCACCGCCTCAAGCACTATTAGTGCAACAGCTAATTTCTTCATCGTATCGTTCTCCTCCATAATAAGTACCCATCGGCGAAGGTAGGGAAAAGAAAAGGGGTCGTTTCGGTGTCACCTCCTCATGGCACCGAGGGGGAGTGGAGCATCTTTGGCGAAGCAAGACCCGGGGGATGATGGTAGAGAGCGGGGCGGCCTTGCGGCGGATCGGCGATGTGCATATGGTAGGGTAGGAAGGTCATAGCGTCAAGCCAGAGGTTTGGCTTTTCATGGCATCCAAATCCCACTACTTTCCCCTTTCGGTGGGCTTCTGCAGCGTGGTAGAGTGGGAACCCGAGAGGACGCGATCGACGGAGTGCTATATGTCCTCGCTCATTGGAAGGCAATTAGATCATTACGAGATACTCGCCATGGTTGGCCGCGGCGGCATGGCCACCGTCTACCAGGCCGTGGATGTGCGCAGCGGCGAGGAAGTGGCACTCAAAGTCCTGGCGCCCGGAATAGGCAGCGACCGGCGTTTCATCCGGCGCTTCCGGCGCGAGGCCAGCTTGGTCTCCAAGCTCCGCCACCCGAACATCGTCCCGGTACTGGCCTACGGGGAGTCGGATGGCTTCGTCTTCACGGTTATGCCCTATGTGGCGGGCGAAACGCTCTATGCCCGCATGAAGGGCGGTCGGCTGAGTCGCGAGGAGTGCTCACGCTGGATCGGCCAGATCTGCGAAGCCCTGACATATGCGCATGAGCAGGGGATCATCCACCGCGATATCAAGCCCTCCAATGTGATCATCGACGAAGCCGGAATTGCGCGGCTCACCGATTTCGGGCTGGCACGGCTTGTCGCAGGCCACAGCAGCCTGACTGGGTCGATGCTCATGGGCACGCCGGCCTACGTCTCGCCGGAACAGGGGCGGGGCGAGGACTTGGACGCCCGCTCAGATCAATATTCGCTGGGCGTCCTGCTCTACGAGGCCCACACCGGGCGCCTGCCCTTCGAAGCCGAGTCACCCATGGCGACCGTGCTACAGCACATCCAGGAGCCGGTCCCCAGGCCGAGGCCCTTCAACCCGGAGCTCCCCCCCGACCTCGAAGTCGTGATCCTCAAGGCTCTGGCCAAGCGGCGGGAAGCGCGCTTTGAATCGGTGCGGGCGCTCAATGAGGCTTATCAGGCAGCCCTTGCAGGCAAACCGTTGCCCTCTCCGGAACGCCGGGCGTCCGAGCCCACGGCCTACATCCCCCGACCGCGACCAGAGCCAGCCCCTATCGAAAGCGCCCCTGCCCTCCGTCCCGCTCCCTCGTGGAGGCTGTGGGCCCTGCTTGCACTCCTGGTTCCCTCCCTGGCGGCGGGGGCATGGGCCGTCTTCAGCCGTGGCGGACAAACCCCCGCGCCGACGCCCCCGCCCTGGACGCCGACGAGGGAGGCATGGATCCCGCTGGGATCAGGCTCGGAGGACGGGACCACCACGCCTGAGCCCTCGCCCACGGCGGTGCCCACGCCGATCACCTCGGCCCAATGCCCGGGTCTGGCCCTGCACGCGCTGCAAGTCGAGGGTGACAGCGTCTCGTGGCTGATCGATAACGGCACTGACGAGACCGTGCATTTGACCCGGCTCGAGGTCCTGGATTGGCCTTTGGCCAATGGCCGGCTGCTGGAGGCCTGGCTGGGGGAGGAGCCTTTGCTGGCAGGCGAGCCCCTGCCTGGAGAATCACTGGCCTTCCGAGAAGGCGCGCAAGCCCGCATTCTGCCCGATCAGGCGCTGAAGCTCAGGCTGGTTTCCGAGTACGCCGCCGGGCCATCCGGCTATGAACTTCAGCTCGAATTCTCCCCGGGCTGCGTGCTTTCCGGTGCGTGGTGATCCAGAGGCCATGCATCCATGAACCTGAAGGCGCCAGGCGGAGTACCCGGGTGGGAGGCCTGCAGCGGCGCGGTGCCTCTGCCAAGCCGCGCGGGAGTATAATGGCATCCCCTTGCACACCAAAATTCATCAAGGTTTAGGAGAACATAGATGCCCGATCCACGGATTTCCAATCTTGCTCGAACGCTGGTGGAATATTCCACCCGCGTCAAGCCGGGGGATCATGTCGCCATCATGACCCAGCCGGTTGCCATGCCGCTGGCCGAGGAGGTCTATCGCTTCGCACTCAAAGCCGGGGGCTACCCCTATGTGCAACTGGGCGGGCTGCGCTCACGAGTCGAGACCGAGACATTGGAATACTTGCTGTTCACCGAGGGTAGCGAGGATCAAATTCAGCACGTGAATCGTTTCGTGAAGGAGATCCGGGAGGAATTCGAAGTCATGATCGTGTTGCTGAGCCTTACGAACACCCGCGGTCTCAGCAACGTCAGCCCGGGTCTGCAGCGTCTCCGCGCCCAGGCCTATAGCGAAGTCACCAGGGTCTATCAGCACCGCAGCGCCACAGGTGAACTACGCTGGGTGATGACCCTCTTCCCCACCGATGCCTACGCCCAAGACGCCGAGATGAGCCTCGAAGAGTTTGAGAGCTACGTATTCAGCACCACTTACGCCGACACCGAGGATACCATCGCTGCCTGGCGCAAGATCCATGACGAGCAGCAGCGCTTGGTCGATTGGCTGGATGGGAAGAAGCAGTTGAGCGTCAAGGGGCCCCATGTGGACCTGGAGTTGTCGATCGAAGGGCGCAAATTCATCAACAGCGACGGCACCCATAACATGCCCAGCGGCGAAATCTACACCAGCCCGGTGGAGGACTCAGTCAACGGCTGGATCCGCTTCAGCTACCCGGCCATCCGCCAAGCCCGTGAGGTAGAAGGCATCGAGCTGACCTTCGAGGCCGGACGCGTGGTCAAGGCCACAGCGCAGAAGAACGAAGCCTTCCTGCAGAGCATGCTCGATACGGATGAGGGCGCCCGCTACCTGGGAGAATTCGCCATCGGCACCAACAAGCGCATCGACCGCTTCATCAAGAATATCCTCTTCGATGAGAAGATCGGTGGCACCATCCACATGGCCGTCGGCTTTGGATTCCCGGAAGCCGGCGGCAAGAACGAAAGCGCCATCCATTGGGATATGATCTGCGATATGCGTGAGGGTGGGCAGATCTTCGCCGATGGCGAACTCTTCTATGAATCCGGCGAGTTCAAGATCTGAGTGTCGCCGCGCAGGTGTGCGCCCGACAGCAGCATGCCTACGGGGCGGATGAAAGTCGCAGGGCTCAAGCGCCCTCCCACAGCCTCGGGTGGAAGGGCGTCTTGCATGAAGGAGTTGTGACGGATGCTTGATCCGAGAGTGGCCAAGCAGGCCCAAATCCTCACGCACTACTGTCTGGAGGTGAAGCCCGGTGACCGAATCGCGGTCAACGGCACCGTGCTGGCAGAGCCGCTGCTGCTGGCGCTCCAGCGTGAGATCCTGCGGGCAGGGGGATACCCGCATGTCATGGCCAGCATCCCCGGCTTGGATGCCATCTTTATGGAGGAAGCCAACGACGATCAACTGCAGTATGTGTCCCCCTTTTTCCAGATCCCGATCGAGCAATTCGAGGGCCTGATCCGCGTCGAGGCAGCCGCCAATACGCGCCAGCTATCCAACGTCGATCCGGCCCGTATTGCCCGCCGGGGCAAGGCCATGGGGCCGGTCATGCAGACCTACATGGAACGGCAGGCCAGGGGCGATCTGAGGTGGGTCGTCACCCTGTTCCCCACACCCGCCCATGCTCAAGATGCCGAGATGAGCCTGCGCGAGTTCGAGGATTACACCTTCGGTGCGATGTACGCCGATGAGGAAGACCCGGTCGAGCGCTGGCAGGAAGTCCACCGCCAGCAGCAACGCCTGGTGGACTGGCTCGAAGGCAAGCGGGAGGTCAAGGTCCAGGGGCCAGATGTCGACCTTAAGTTGTCGATCGATGGCCGGCGCTTTGTCAATTCGGATGGCCGGAATAACATGCCCAGCGGGGAGATCTTCACCAGCCCAGTGGAGGATTCAGTCAATGGCTGGATCCGCTTCTCCTACCCCGCCATTCATACGGGCGTCGAAGTAGACGGGATCGAGCTTTGGTTTGAGAACGGACGGATCACCAAGGCCTCGGCAGCCAAGAACGAGGCCTTTCTCATACAAGCGTTGGATCTGGACCCGGGTGCCCGTTACCTGGGAGAATTCGCGGTCGGCACGAACACGCGCATCGATCGCTTCATCGGCAACATTCTCTTTGACGAGAAACTGGGCGGCACGATCCATCTGGCCATTGGGGCCGGCTACCCTGAGACTGGCGGCAAGAACAAGAGCGCCATCCACTGGGACATGCTGTGTGATATGAAAGCCGGCGGCCAGATCATCGTCGACGGTGAGCTGTTCTACGAATCGGGCGAATTCCGGATCTAGGGGCCACGTTGTAGGGGCGCAATCCATTGCGCCCCTACTCGCCTACGCAACCACCGCTAGCCCCAGCGGAGAGGTGCAAAGCACCCACGAACGGTTTCGAGCGCGGCCACTCCATGCCCCGCTCGCTCAAAACGCTCCCACGGGCCTTTCCCCATACCGCCTCGCCTTCTCGATGCGCGCCTTCAGCGGTGGGTGGCCATGCAGCAGCCAGACAACCCATGCTGGCGGATCGGCCTCGGCCAGGTTCTGATCGGCGAGGCGCACCATCGCACGGGCGAAGGCCTCCGGCTTGCGAGTGAGGATCAGAGCGTACTCATCGGCCCGGGATTCGCGCCAGCGCGAGTACGCGTTGATCGCGGGCATGCTCAGCAGGCCGATGAGTGCCAGGCAGATAAACAGCCCGGGCAGGGCTGCGGGATCCGAGGGACTACTCCATCTGTAGGTCCGGGTCAGCCACGCCAAACCCAGCGACGCCAGATAGAAGCTGAGCAGATTCAGCCCGCTTTGGAGCAAGATGCCCACAGGGATATCGCCATGGACATGGTGCGCCAGCTCATGTGCCATAATGGTCTCGATTTCATCGGGGCTGAACTCCGCCAGGAGTGTATCCCCCAGCAGGATTCGGCGCGTGCGGCCCAGCCCCGCCAGGGCTGCGTTGGCGGCCTTAGTCCTGCGGCTCATGTCGAAGGTGAAGACCCCGCGGACCTGTGTCCCGGCACGCGCCGCCAGCGCCCGCAGACGCTGCTCAAGTTCGCGGTGCTCGTCTCCCAGCGGCCTGAGCTTATAGAAGATCGGCATCAGCAGAATCGGGGCCAACGACGTCAGCACGACCCCGAAAAGTGAGTAGGTCAGGCCGGCCCATAGCCACCATGACTCCCCGGCAGCCCGCAGAAAAGCGTAGAGGCCCAGCAGAAGCGGAATCCCCAGGGCCGCGGAAAGCAGCCCGGCCTTCAGCAAATCTGACACCCAACCCCGCAGGGTTTGGTTGGAAAGTCCAAAGCGATGGGGAAGACGGTATTCGGAGAAGAACCGCAACGGGAGCGTGAGCAGGAACCAGGGAAGCGCCAGCCCCAGCGCGAAGAGCAACAGTTGCACAGTCCAGTGCGGCCCGAAGGTCAGCCACCCGCGAGCATCCGGCCCCCGCAGCCCGTTGGCCAGGCGAGTGGACCACCCGGCGAGCATCCACGCCAGCAAGTATGCGGCTCCCAGCACCAGTTCGGCCAGCATGAGCCGGCGCCGAATCCGGGCATAGGCTTTGGCCTCCCGCTGTCGTTCGGGGCCTGAGCTCTCGCTCTCTGGAGGCGTGCCCAGCCTGTCCCTATCGATCTCCACTATATCTCCTTGGCAGCCAACCCTGGGATTGGATCGCTCGGGCGAGGAGTTCCTTCAATCGCCCGAGGGCCAGCGCGACCGTGTTGCTTGTCCTAACGGTTGCGGCTGCTGGCTCAAACGCGCGCAAGGGTTCAGGACTCTTGTGCAAAAGCATACCGCGGCGATCGGGGAACATCCCTTCACGTCAAGCCTGGGAGGCCCCTTCCCGGATGGTGAGGATCCCCTCAGGGCAAGTTGCACAACACCCCCTCGCTTGGCCGGAGTTTCGTTGCGGGGTTAGAGGCGCGGCAGCTCGATCGTCTCCTGCTTCTGGTACTTTCCCTTCTTGTCGGCATAGGAGACCCGGCAGACCTCGTCGGCCTCGAAGAACAGCACTTGGGCGATGCCCTCATGGGCGTAGATTCTCGCCGGCAGAGGTGTGGTGTTCGAGATCTCGAGCGTCACATACCCCTCCCACTCTGGTTCGAAAGGGGTCACATTGACGATGATGCCGCAACGGGCGTAGGTCGATTTTCCGACGCAGATAGTGAGCACGTTGCGTGGGATGCGGAAGTATTCGACTGTTCGCGCAAGCGCGAAGGAGTTGGGGGGAATGACGCACACCTCGCCCTTGAAATCCACCATCGAGGCATTATCGAATTGCTTGGGATCCACGACTGCCGAGAAGACATTGGTGAAGATCTTGAACTCATCCGCCACGCGGATGTCATATCCATAGGAGGAAACCCCATAGGAGATGACGCCATCGCGCACCTGGCCTTCCTCGAAGGGCTCAATCATGCGTGCTTCCTTCGCCATGCGCACGATCCAATGATCCGGTTTGAGACCCATGCATACCTCCTACCTTGAACGCTCTCAGCTTAACACTTCTACGCCGCGGTGCGGGGATGCGCCCGAACAGGGTTCGTCAGGGTGCCAATGCCCCGCACCTCGACCGTCACCTCGTCGCCCGCGCTCAAGGGCCCCACGCCTGCCGGCGTACCCGTCAGGATGACGTCTCCTGGCTCGAGTGTCATCACCGAGGAGATGAAAGCCACCAGCTGCGGCACGGGGAAGACCATGTCGCGAGTGGAAGCCATTTGCCGCATCTGCTCGTTAACCGAACATGAGACAAGCACATCAGAGGGATCGAGGTTGGTCTCGATCCACGGGCCGAGCGGACAGAAGGTGTCGAAGCCTTTGGCGCGGGTCCACTGGCCATCGGAGCGTTGCAGGTCGCGCGCCGTGACGTCGTTTGCGGCGGTGTAGCCCAGGATATGCTGGCGAGCCGCTTCCGGCGGTATCCATGAACCCCGGGTGCCTATCACAATCGCCAGCTCGGCTTCATGCTCGACCTGCTCGGATTGCGGCGGGAGCAGGATGGCGTCACCTGGACCAATCACACTGCTGGGGGGCTTAAGGAAGATCAGCGGGATCTCGGGCACTTCGGCGTCGTGCTCCGCGGCATGGGCGGCGTAATTGCGACCCACACAGATAATCTTCCCAGGGTGAATAGGCGGCAGTAGCTCCACGCGCGCCAGATGGAGGCGCGGCTCCCGCCGCTGGAAAGGCCCAAAAGGCGAGCCACTCAGGGTGCCAACCCTATCCCCCTCGACCCAACCCCAGGCGGGCCCTTTGCGTCCCTTGGCTGTAAACCGGACAATGCGCATTGCTTAACCTCGGTTCTGCCAGATTGCTTTCGAGCGCCTGTTTTCCGGCGCCTGTGGCGCCCGATTATACCGGCCTGCTCTGAGGATGCCAGCCGCCCCGGGCCATTACGCCGCGGGTGCGGCGCGGCCCCTGTCGCTGCGCCGGGCCCAGGCGAGGTCATAATTCACCTGCCAGGGGAAGACTTCGATATTCTCGAAGCCGGCCTCGGCCAGCACCTCGGGGAAGCGCTCGCGGCGATAGGTGCGGCCGAGTATCCAGGGCGCCTCCCGTCCGACGCGGTTGGTAATCAGAAGCAAGCCCCCTGGCCGGAGCACACGGGCCAACTCGGCCAGTGTCTCCGCCGGCCGAGGAGTGAACTCCAGCACTTCCAGGCACGAGACCAGATCGAAGCAGCCCTCGGAGAAAGGCAGCGGAACACCCCAGGCACGCACCCAGAGGGCCTTCTCGTCCGGCGTGGTCGACCGGCCGCACGCAGCCATCCTGGCTGAAGGCTCCAGGCAAACGACCTGGGCGCACACACCCGGAAGCTGGAACAGGCTTCTCGCAAGCCGGCCTGTCCCCGCGCCCACATCCAGGATGCGGGCCTGATCCAGATTCTGGATTGCCTGTGCCACCGGTTCGGCCAGAAAGCGCCGCTCCCAGAGGGTATCGAAGCGCTTGATACGTTCGTAGTAACCCGCCGCCAGGTCATACAGCCAGACGACGAAGCGTCGGCCCAGATGTGCACCTTCGCAGACCCAGAGTTCCCAGTAGAGCAGCGCCAGCAAGGCCGCCGCGCCGAGGGCCCAAATCCAAATGCTGCCCACAGCCTTCCTTCCAATCCCAATGCCTGCCGGAACCGCCGCAACTATAGCATGGAGATCGCGGTTTCATTGCGCCGGGTCAGAGCCTCGGTCGGCTCGCGTTGACCCTGCCTTGACCTGCGGCTATAATCCGCTCGCGGGCGGATAGCTCAGTTGGTTAGAGCGCTTCTCTTACACAGAAGAGGTCGCAGGTTCGAGTCCTGTTCCGCCCACAGCGGGGCGCCGGCAGCGGCGCCCCTTTCTACGAGCAGAGGCTAGGCTGGATGTCAGCAATGCGAGGTAGCACGGCGCTACTGGTCCTGGTGGTGGCAGTGGGTTGTACCGCGCCCGCCTCCCCTGCCGCCACCCCCGCTCCGGCCGGCTTGACCCCTCCTGCGCAGGGCACCGTTGCGCTTCCGCCGGCGCACACCGCCACGCCGCAACCCTCGCCCACGCCCACGAGCCATCCCACCCCCACGCTGGCTCCCCTGGATCCCAGCGCGGGCCTGCTGCCGGACTTCGGCCAGGCGCCCGCGCTCGACCGGGCGCTCACTCGCTACTGGATCGATGTCGGGGTGGAGATGAGTTCCAGCGGCCGTATGGCCGCGATTTCGGGCACAGCCCGCATCGAGTTCACCAACCGAATTGCCGATCCCCTCCGCGAGGTGCCCGTGATGTTGTGGCCGAACGACCCGCAATACGAGGCCAGCATGCGGGCGGGGCCGGTCCGCATCGGAGACCGGCTGGTTGAGGCTGAACGGCTTCTGGACGGGCTGGCGCTATCCATCTCGCTCCCCAGCAGCCTTCTGCCAGGCGAGAAGGTCCTGCTGGAGATTCCCTTCGATTTGGACATTGGCCCCTTCCCGGGCGGCGCGCCCCGCCGCATGGGGATCACGCAGGGCATGCTCCTGGCCCCGACCTTCTATCCGCTGATCCCGCCGCTGGGTGAGGAAGGGTGGCAGGTGGAGGCGGCCCCGCCCGGCGGAGACACCACCAATTCGGAGATCGCCCTCTATGACCTTTCCATCACCGCGCCCGCCGATCTAGCGCTCGCCGTTTCAGGCGTCGAAATCGATCGGGAAGTTTCCGGCGCGAGACAGACTGTGCGCGTTCTGAGCGGGCCGATGCGGGACATCGCCTTCGCGCTGGGTCCCTTCCAGGTCGCAGAGCGGCAAGCTGGCCAGGTCACCTTGCGGGCCTGGCTGCTCCCGGACCATCTGGAGGAGCAGGATGTCGTGCTGGACGCCGCCGCCGGACAATGGGCGCTGCTCGAAGAGCTTGTGGGCCCCTATCCCTACCCCGAACTGGACATCGTCGACAGCCCGGGCGCGTTCGGGGGCATCGAGTATCCGGGCCTGATCTTCATAGGAACGCTGGGGACGCCGTGGGTCGTCGAACCGGTCGTGCACGAGGTCGCGCACCAGTGGTTCTACGCGCTCATCGGAGATGATCAAATCCATGAGCCCTGGCTGGACGAAGCCCTGGCGACCTACGCCACGGCCCTCTACTATGAGCGGGCCTTCGGATCGGGCCGCGCCACAGGCTACTTGAGTGACCTGCGGTCGGTTGTGCGCGCCCACGCAAAGCCCGAAACGCCGATCGGGCTCGGAGTGGGCGAATACGCCTCGGAAGAGGACTACACCATCTTCGTCTACTTCAAGGGAGCGCTCTTCCTGGACACGCTCCGCCATTCCATTGGCGAAGATGCCTTTTATAGCTTTCTGAAGAGCTACTACCAGGCGCACCGCTTCGACATCGCCAATGCAGATGATTTTCAGGATGCCGCCGAGCGTGCCTGCGCCTGCGATCTCGACGCCCTCTTCGACTTGTGGGTGTATGAGGGTGGGGAGCTCCCGGAACTGGCCCGCTGATCGCGGCGGGGAAGGCTTCGGGCTGCTAAAGCCGCCGGTAGCGCACCCAGCGAAGCCGACCAGGGCGTAGGGATGCCTGCGGTCCTCTTCCCGTCCCGGCGCGAATCACAAGGGGTTCCAATCGTTGGGTGCGGAGAAGATTTCCAGCAGGCGATGGGAGATGGGGGGCGGGGATGGCTTCATCAGAGGTTCATCGTTTCTTCTGCGGAGAGTGTAGAGGGTTTCTATGGCGCCTTCGTGAGGGAATCTACAAGCGAGGGGATGAATTGCGAGCCCGCGGGGTGATAGCTATCCTTGCCGGTTGCCGGCCTCGGGCATACAATCATATTGTCTGACATCCCCTCGCCGGAGGGGCTCTTTCTCGCATCGTTCAGGGAGCAAACATCCATGAGTGACTATTTGTTCCGCGGAGATCTTCAAAGCCTGGATCCCAATCTCTACGAGCTTACGCAGATCGAGGCCGAGCGGCAATACCGCCGGTTGATCCTCATCCCCTCCGAGAGTGCCGCCCCGCTGGCTGTGCGCGAAGCGCTATCGAGCGCCTTCCAGAACGTCTACGCCGAGGGCTATCCGCCGGAGGGTACCCGCTGGATGGACGAGGCCGCGCTGCTGGATTATGGGACCCGCCTGGCTGAGTACCGGCGCTATTCGGACCCACGTTATTACAAGGGCGTGGAGTATGTTGATATCGTCGAGTCTCTTGCCCGGCGGCGTTGCGCCGAGGCCTTCGCCGCGAACGGGCTCACACCGGATGAGATCTATGTGAATGTGCAGCCGCTTTCCGGCGCGGCCGCCAACAACGCCGTCTATCACGCCCTCGTCCAGCCTGGCGATACCGTGATGGGCATGAACCTGCTGCACGGCGGCCACCTCTCGCACGGCTCCTCCGTCAACCGCTCGGGCAAGTACTATCACGCCGTCCACTACGGCGTGGACCCGGAGACCGAGCGGCTCGATTACGATCAGATCCAGGCGCTTGCTGAGCAACACAAGCCCAAGCTCATCATCGCCGGCTTCTCGTCCTACCCATGGTCGGTCGACTGGCGCCGTTTCCGGGAGATCGCCGATTCAGTCGGCGCCTACCTGTTAGCGGACATCGCCCATGTGGCCGGGCTGGTGTGCGCGGGGGCCTACCCCTCACCGGTGGGCATCGCCGATGTGGTCAGCTTCACCACCCATAAGTCCCTCTGCGGCCCCCGCGGCGCGGCCATCCTGACCACCTCGCGCGCCCTGGCGCGCAAGATCGACCGGGCGGTCTTTCCCGGTGAACAGGGTGGCCCGCACATCCATAAGATGGTCGCACAGGCGCTGGCCTTCAAGCTCGCCACCACCGAGCAGTTCAAGAAGCTCCAGCAGGCCATCGTCGACAATTGCGTGGCCTTCACAGGTGTCTTTCAGGAGCAGGGCTTCCGCATCCCCTTCGGCGGAACCGATACGCACCTGATGAATCTGGATTGCAGCGCCATCACCGGCCCGGACGGCACAGGCCTCTCCGGCGACCAGGCAGCCCGCGTCCTCGATCTGGCCGGGATCGTGGTAAACCGCAACACGATCCCCGGCGACCGCAATGCCCTCGATCCCTCTGGCATCCGCATGGGAACTTCCTGGATCACCCAGCGGGGCTTCGGCCTGGAAGAGACC
>Ga0190360_1000842_pt1 | contig 16389 bp, 24 predicted proteins | sample 48721834_MG_FD_161271 | JGI IMG/M metagenome (GOLD analysis project Ga0190360, IMG submission 161271) | Hydrothermal vent microbial mat bacterial communities from Southern Trench, Guaymas Basin, Mexico - 4872-18-3-4_MG | ecosystem: Environmental > Aquatic > Marine > Hydrothermal vents >... | reverse complement strand
TAAGTTTTTTTTTGTAAAATTAGCAATTTTGATTAACCTTTTAATCATAGTTAAGATTCGTTACCAATTAACCATTGTTAATCAATTAATAGTGTCTCACCAATTACTTTAGCCCTGTTCATCTATTAATTGGCGACATTGTTAGCAGTTAAAAGGTTATAGTATGCTTTTCCATTTATTATTTCTTTATTCAAGTAGCCACTTTTCACAAGTTTGTAAAGATAGAAGTAAATTCTCATGTATTTTTTTCTGTTCATGTCTGATTGTAGTTTTTCAGGATAGTAACCATAAACAGCTTTGAAAACATCGTAATTATTAAACTTGTCAGGAAGCTTTGGTATAATTTCGTTTTTTAGCCATGAAGTATATGCATCTTGTTCATCTGAATCTGATTTAGAATCTAATTTATATTCTATTATGTCTGGTATTGATGATAAAGTGTTTAACCAATAACGCTTTTTATAACCAAGAGGAATAAGCTTTTTTTCATCTATCAGTTTATTGATTATGTTCTTTACTACATTGTAGCCATTTGGGTCTTTTACCTTTATGTTTCCAAGTTTTTTGTTTCCAACATCAAACATTTGTTTGTATATATGCCTTATTGAAACAAGCTTTGGAAGCTTTGAAAGGTCTATATTAATTTGGTTTTGTTGATGTGGTGCTTTATAGTGAATGAGATTGATGTATCTTTTCTTTTTTGTTCCAAACTGCTTGACTCTTTTTTTAAAAATCAACCTGTCAAGTATTGTTCTTACTCTTATATAGCCATTGTAATCATCTGTTACTATACTGCGTGGAGCTTCTTTGTTGAATATTGCCTTATATAAATCTCTTATAGTGAAAACAACTGGAAGATTTGCAAGTATATTATCAATATGATATGGTGGTTTTGGTGCTTTAGGAATTTGTGATTTTGTTTCTTGTTGCATTGGTGGTTCTGGTGGTTTAGGTTCTTGTGGTTTTGATGCAGATTGCAATGGTTTCTCGGATAGAAATTGCTTTAAGAGAACAATATCTTCTACATTATTTACTTCAGCTTCTATTTCATTATTTGCATATATTTTAACTTTCATAACACACATAAGTTATTAACATTTATAAACTTTATGGTTATATAACATTATTATGAACAAAATAGACAAAAAAATCTTGGAAAGAGAGGTTATTGATATTGCAAGTTCTGGAAGAATGTTTACCCTTAACTATATCAGAAAAGCTACAAATAGGAATTATTACATTTTGAGACCATTGCTTGAAGATTTGGTGGTTAAAGGCAAACTCGAAAAGTTTGAAAATTACAATGGCAGAGTGCTTTACAAGATAAAGGCATAGTTGCAGTTGGTTTGGGTGGTTAAGATTAAGGATAAGCAGATAAAAAGAATTGTAACTATTTTTGGTTATATAATGTCTATTGCAAGTATGATTACGATGACTATTATTCTTGAATTGCTGATTTTGAATGATTATGCTGTTGTTACAGCTCCTTATGGAGAAGCACCTTTTGAAATTTCGATGCTTTTATTCTCTTGTGGAGTAATATCATTCCTATGTTTGAAGGAGATAAAAGGAAATAAGCTAAAAAGCATTAAGGAACAAAGGAATGTAGTTTCAAAAGCAAACAAGTTGACAGTATTTTTCATTGTCTTAACTGTATTATGCATTGTTGCTTCAAATATGATTACTGCTTATTCGCTTGAGAATTATCCATCTTATGTTTATGAAAGAAACCATGTTATGAGAACAATATTTGAAAAATATGGTTATGGCATTGGACTTGTTTATTCTTTGGTTGGTTACATTGGAACATCATTAGTATTAATGTTTGCTACAAATAAGCTTTCAAAAATACAGAAATATCCATTTAATCTTATTATAATAATGTGTTTACCGATGATAAGCATTGCTGCATTTGGCTTTTTCTTTTATATTGCATATTCTGATTATAGAATAATGCAAAGCATTATTGCTTTGGTGCATTAGTGCATTGATGCATTAATGGTTTCATTCTTTATTGTTTTATAAATTATTATGACAGGAAAACCTGTTGCTTTTGCCCATTTTTCTATTTCATGCTTTTCTGCTTTTGAAATTTTTTGCTTCATGTTTTTGCATTGTATCTGTATTATTTCTCCATTTTTCATTGCTATCAAATCCACAGGTGTATGGCTGCCTGATGACCTTACAACTTTGTATCCTCTTGATTCGTATTGCTTTTTAACATCAAGCTCAAAGCGATAACCCTTTTTGTATCTATTCATTTGATGCACCTTTGAATCCAATTTCAAGATGAACAGATTTATTGGATTTGTTGCCAGAGAACACAACGCTACTGTTAGTCCATGCACCAAGTGCATCTATTTTTGTGTTTATGCATGGGCAATATTCCTTGCATTGATTTACTGCATTGGAATAGTATGTTCCTGTATAGTAGAAAGACCAGATTATTGCAACAATAATTAAAATATCAAAAAATACACGAATAAACAGATATTTTTTGTATTTGCTAAAGTTTCCTTCTTCTTCTGCTTTTGAAAGCAAATAACCCATAAAAAATAATGGATTTTTAGTTTTTTAAGAGTTTTGATTTAGTATCTTGTTCCTTTGAACAATGTATGGATGGCAAAGTTCCCTATACCTTTGGCTGTCTATAAAATTTGCCTTTCGTAGCTTATATAGATTATGCAGCTTCTTCTTTATTTCATTCAACTGCTTTTTTTCTTCTGGTGTCATATTAATAATTGCATAGAAATATAATAAATTTATTAGTTTCTTTTTGATTAACCTTTTTTGTATAGTTAAGATTCGTCATTAATTAACCATTGTTAATCTATTACCCATGTCTCACCAATTACTTTAGCCCTGTTAATCTATTAATTGGCGACATTGTTAGCAGTAAAAAGGTTACCTTTAAATGCAACATAGATAGTTACTATTACGAAAATAAGCAAAGCAAGATATGTTGCACTTTGCAATATTGGGTCTGTTACTCCTGCATTTGAGATTAATGCATATAGTGTAGGTAGAACTATTAAAAGGAACATTGTTGCTATTATGCCAAATATTATCTGGCTTACTCTATCAAGACCCATGCATTATCACTTTTACTTTATTGGTTCTTTAGTTTATTGGTTTATGGTTTTTTAGTTTATTGGTTTTTTGGTTCTTTAGTTTATTGGTTTTTTGGTTTTTTAAGTTTTTACAATGTTACTTTTTTTGGTGGATGTTCTTTTGACCACTTCTTGTATTTTGCTTTTGCTTCTGTAAGTTTTGTATGCGTTGAACCAAGAAGTGTTTTAAGCTTTGTTGCTGTTGCTGCAAGGTGTGGGTGCTTTAACAGAAATTCCTGTCTTTTTTCTTCAGATTTAAGATTTTCAAGCTGCTTTCTTTCATCAAGTATCTTCTGTATATTGCTCAATGTCCTTTTATGCTCCTCAATCTGTTTCTCCAATGCTTTTCTTTCTGCTAACAAACTATTTTTTGGAGTATTCTTTTTTGCCATGTTCCCCCTTCTCTTTTTTTTTGATTAACCTTTTTATAACAGTTAAGATTCGTTGCCTATTAACCGTTGTTAACCAATTATCTGTTTCTTATCTATTACTTTAGCCCTGTTAAACCTATTAATTGGCGACATTGTTAGCAGTAAAAAGGTTATTTCCTTTCAGGCATTGCAACAGCCCTTGCTGATGGACTCATAGACATCCATCGCTGTCTTGCAGGTCTTGTCATTCCAAGTGCTTCCATTTTACTTAACAAGTTTTTCTCGACCCAATCCCTATCTGATTCAAATACCTTTCTGGCTTCTGGTTGTGTTCTCTTACGCAATATCACTTGTGCATTTAACATTCTGAAAAGTCTTGGTGTTCCATACACCCTGTCAGCTTTTAGCAATGCTGCTCTACGCTTTGTTGCAGGAAGCTTTGTTGAATAACCATACTTTGACAACAGACCTTTCCTTACTGTAAACAGCTTCTTTCCCTTGCCAACTGCTCCCAAATCAACCATTTTGTATGTTGTTGCTTTTACTGTTGTTGCAGGTATCCTTTTTAGCTTTACTCCTTTGCCTCTTTTCACATCTTTGACATAGCTTTTTCGCTTATGTGCCTTTCTTCTTACCGTTATTTTTCTTCTTGCCATATAATTCACCTATTTTTTATATGAGCATGATTGCTTATCTGCACTAATGCAATGGTGCATTATACAAGATTTGCCAATCTTAACAATTGCTTTGCTTTTTTTACATCCTTTGGTGCAACGATAATATCGTAACCAACTGAAAATACATTGCTTGTTTTGGATATTTTAAATCTGTATGGAATTTTGTTTTTTCGCAATAATGATTTTATCTTTTTGATTCTTTCTTTTTCTAATTCGTTATGAGTATCATTACCATAAAGAAATGCACCACCTGCTATACTATTATCATAAGTATAATAACCTCTCCAAGCATCAATGCGTTTCCACTTTTTATGCAACGGAATTTTTGTTTTTCCCATTTTTATCACATCAATTCTTTGAGTTTTTTCTTGTTTATTTTTCCAGATTTGTCAATATAACCCTGCTCTATTAAATTCATAGCAGTTCTGCCATAAAACCCTTGCAATGTCCAAGCTTTACCTGTTTTGACAAGATATGAAAAAAGCTTTACAACATCTTTGTCTGATAAACTACCTTCTTCAAAAGCCATAATGTAATCTACAAGATTTTTTGCATTTATTTTTCCCATTCAAACCACCCTTTAATTTATACATTTATACTATTTTTTTCAAATTCTTTTTTGGTTCTATGAACTGAACATCCCTTACAATATCTTCTTCTATCCATATAGCATCCTGCTTTAATCTCTTTCCAAACTCATCTGCAAGTTGCTTCATGAATTTTCTGTCTTTTTTCAACACTTCTTTTTTGTCTTTCAGACCATTTAAATCCCTGCTTGAAAACAATAGAACATTGTCATCTTTTATCAATTTGCCTCTGCTATCAAGCCACATGCCCCTAATCAATGGCTGCATTGTTACTCCACCGAAATGCTTGCTCATATTAACAGCTGCTTTGTCTATTACACCCTGTTCTGCAACAGGCAATATGATTTTAAAATCCCTCTCATTTACTCTTGACATTTCAATCACCTATTAATTTATATGACAATTATCCAATTGAAAGTTATGTAGCTTTGCTGCATTTAATTTAAACCACCTTTCTTATTTTAAGGTTTTTTCCATACTTCTTTTTCAATTCTTTGTATTCATATGGTGTAATCAAATATTGCACAAGCTGACCATTAACTCTCCCAAGTCTATATCTTTTATACCTATGAGTTCGTGGATTAAAATTTTTGAACTCATATACTACAATCTTTTTTGTCATTTAAACCACCTTTCTTGTTTTTCTTTTGCTGCTTACAAACAAATGCTTTAATGCTTTTATCCTTTGTTGCTTTTGCTTCTTTGTTAGACCACGCTTTCTTGCAAGTTTGAACGATTGCATTGATACAGGAATGAGTATCAATGCTTCTGGATGTCCAGATGCAAAACCTGCTCCTGCAAGAACAGCAGATGTTCCACCAACTGCACTTAATCCAATTCTCCTCAATTCCCTTTTTTCCTTTTGCGTCAATTTAAAGTTCTTTTTCTTTTTCATATCAACCTTAAAACTCTTGAAAGATTGAGATTGTGTTTCTTCTCAATCTGCTTTAAAAGGTTTAATGTTTTCTTGTCTTTACGCATTAGTGCATTTTTGCTTATAAGGTATGATTGTGTTGCCCATTTGTTGCTTCTTTTGAGTATTCCAGCAATCCTTTTGTCAATTCCTTTCCTTCCGATGTCATGAGTCCTGAAAGTCCCCTTCCTAAAAAGTCTTGGACTTCTAACCCTTATTCTCACATAATTGTTCGATATGTCTATCGGCATTTTAATTCACCTATTATTAGTTTTGAACCATTATCTATTGAAATGTTTGTAGCTTTGTTGCAATACATTTTATTCACCTTAATGCTTTGAAAAGTATGAAAGTAATGCAATAGCAATTATTGACAATACTACAATTGGAACAATGGATGAAACAAAATTGTTGTATTCTGAATATGTTAATGCATAAGCACCTTTAGGCAATAGAGATATAGATGCAAGTGTGATTATTGACATTTTCTTCTTTGCTCTTGTTAGTTTTGATATTTTCATACCAACCTCAATATATAGTTTACAATAGCGAATATAAGAGATATTACAATAATAACAGCACCAGCAATAACCTCGTCAGATATTTCTGGTTCAGGTATTGGTGGAGATACATAAGCTGAAATTAAATATGTTGGTTCAGGATATACATATTTTGCTATTCTCCAATTGTCTATTATACTTTTTTCACCAACACCATACGATTGAACATAAGAACCATACCTAAAACTATCAAATGTTGTATCAAATGCTGTTATGTTTACGCTATTGTTATTGTCATATTGATAATAGAAATATCCAGATGGAAGGTATGCCATGTAATCAAATGAAACCCAATCATTTGTTTCTGTTATATTATTGCTTCCATTGAGATTTTGTTCTGTATAAAAATTTCTCATGTAAAAAAACCTTGATGAATAATGCTTTAAAACAGCAATTTCTCTTTGCAGATAATCAAGTTCATCATAAAAACCAATCACATAATATTGTGTTCCAACTTCTGCTCTATAATCCATAAGAAATCTTACATTTGTTCTATTTTCACCAAAGTCTTTTGCGATTCCACAAGCATAATTATCACCACTACTCGATGATACTCTTACACCTTTTGAACCATCAACACCTATACCATCATAAACATGATAATCTATACATGGGGAAGCATATTGCAGATAACCAACATCAAACAAACTTGTTCCATTCGAATAAGACTCAAAATCATCGAAATAATCGAATACTGCTGTTCCATTTGATTGGTCTATTGCATTTTGGTTTCCATAATACATGTAGATTGTGTAATTTCCCGAAACTGCTTGGTCAAGTTTTACCCATACAAGTGCATACGAACCATTTATTGTATATAACCTATCAATCCAATAAGGCAATTCTTCATTCTCACTACCATTCACAAACCTTATATCTGAAAAGTCTTGGTTCATTTCTGGTTCATAAGTTATGTTTAAAGGTATTTGATAACCTATTGGTGTATTTCCATTTATTGTTATAATCTTCTTATTTGACCAATCCGAGTTCCAATATGGGTCTATGTTGAAATAGTAGCCATCAAAGTTTATTGTAATGTTAAATTTACCATTGCTGTTTTTTGGAACTATGTATTCTAACTTTAACTGCAACGATTCACTTGGTTCTACTGTATAAGAATCAAAGGTTGTCCATTGTAATACAGATTTTGTTTCATATCCTATTATGTTGTTCAAATCCTTAACATCACATGCACAATAAGTTTCATTGTAGTAGTAGCAGTAATCCAAATCCAAATTGCATATATTTGTCGAGTTTGTAGTGTCGTTTATGTAGTATTCTGTCTTGTTTGCATATATAGGAACAGATATATTTACAGGAACATAAGCATAGAATTTTACATTCTGCATTTCGCTTGGGTTCTCTATTGTTATGTTGTTTATAGAAATGCTATGTGCAACAGTATCATTATTAAATAATGTTATTTCATGCTCGCAATTCATAAGGCAGTATGTTGTTTCAGGATTTAATGTTAAATGTGTTGTGGCATTGGTGATTTCTATTGTTGTTGTTCCGAAACCGAATTTGATGTAATTGCCTTTTGCTATATTGCATACTTGCAAATCGTTGCTTTCAAGTGCATCGAATGTATTAAAATCTTTTGTGTGTTTGATGTGCCGAAGTGAGAAACCCTTTAATGCTTCGATAGGAACTTTGTCCAATGTTTTGACATCTGACAAAACATTCCTTGTTCCCTTCTGCAAGTGAACATATTTTTTATTAAAATCTCCTGTATTCATTGATTGAGAATCTTCGTATAATTGCAGAAGATAATCAGTTGGTTCTGTGTGTATGTTTACACAAGTTTCATTTATCGGTATAATTTTGATTTTAAGAAATTGTGTCAGGTAATCTGATTGTATATGCCAAACAATATTGCCTGTTGTAACTGTATTCCCATTATGGATTAAAAATTCTGCTGAAACATTTGGAATTAATAAAAATAAGAAAACTGCAAACATGAATGGAAATTTCTTGTTCATGCATTTCACTTTTTAAATATTTTATTTATGCCTTATAAACAATCTATAACTTTCAAAATTGCTTCATTTGATTCTCTTTGCTTGTATATAGATAGAATATCTCCCATCACCCCTTTTTTTGATTTCCGCTTTTACTCCTACCTGCTTCCAGTATTTCACAATTGTCTTTGCAAGTTTTTCATTTGGTTCTCTTGAAACCTCAACCCATCTAATGTTCTTTTGTTTTTTGGATAAAATGTCAAATGGAAACATAACATTAAAACTTTGGAAATTCTACTTATAAAAAATGTATAACTTTGAAAATTCAACATAGCAACAATCTTAACAATGCAAAAAATCAAATAATCAAAAAACTTTTTTTTTGATTAAACTTTTTATAACAGTTAAGATTCGTTACCCATTAACTGTTGTTAACCAATTAATAGTGTCTCACCAATTACTTTAGCCCTGTTCATCTATTAATTGGCGACATTGTTAGCAGTAAAAAGTTTATTACCATTTGTCCTGAAAGATGAAGATTGCAACACCAAAAATCATTATTACCATCCACAATAATTTAATTTGGCTTGAATTGAACATCCAATTCATGCTATCTATTGCAAAAAGTATCGCTACAAAAAGTATTGAAAGCAATACCACCATTACTGCATTAAAGGTTTTTTGTTTTCTTGCCATTATGTTCACCGTATTACAGCGTTTATTGCATACATTGAAACTGCAATGATTATTATAATTATTATGATTAAAAGATTTGTGTATAATGGTTCAGGTTTGCATCTATCTTCAATGCATCCATAATCGCATATTTTTGTGTTTGTTATATTGTAACTGTAACATTGCCCAAGAACACAATTTGTTACATTGCTCACCATGACAAGTGTCGTATTGTCGGAACAATATTGCGTTGTAACAAGTGTTTGGACTTTGTCATCTGCAAATGAAAGCAGGTCATGTTTTATTTTTGCAGGATTTGTTTTGTTCCACACTTCTTCTGTCAACCTTGTCCAATTAAGGTATGCGTATATGGTTACATTTCCCAATGTAATGTTGTAAAGCATTGCATTGTTCTCTTTTGCCCAATAGTTTGTATCCCATGTTGTTGTATTTATATACCATAAGTAATGGAACATCTCGCTTTGGTTGTAATCTGTCAATGTCCTTGTGGCATATGTCCAAATATCGCTTGATGATAAGTTGTTCAGGTTGTCTATTGCATTGAGGGTTTCTGTCTGGTTGTAATATGTAAGCGTTCGATAGGGTGTATAATTCCACACTTCTTCTGCTGATAAGTTGTTTAAACCATATATGGAAATGTAGTTTTGATTTATGGCATTAAGTATGTCAGTTTGGTTGTAATCTGTGAGAGTCCTATTGATATAAGACCAGACTTCTTCTGCTGACAGGTTATTAAGATTTGATATTTTGTTGTCAATTATAAGGAAATATGCTTGATTGGAATCGTTCAATGCACTTATCTCGTCTATAACTTCTGCGAAATCTATGTATGTAAGGTTTCTTGAACCATAGTTCCATACAAGTTCAGCAATGTTGTCAGTTAATGACCTGTTTGTTGCGTTCCAAATCCAATCGCTTATCTGCTGATAATCAACAGATGGATAGAATGTAAGGTTTCTTGTGTCATAAACCCATACATCATAAGCCGATAAGTTGTTTAGGTTGTCTATTGCTTCTATTATATCATTGTAGTATGATGTTAATGTTGAATTTACGCCTTCAAGATATGTTATTACTTCAGAAAGGTTTACTGTTCTGTTGCTATATGTCCATATTTCTTCTGCTGTTATATTGTTAAGGTTGATTATTGCATTATGTATTGCGTCAAGTCTTTCGTGTATTGATGCATTTGAAAATGTGATTGATTCAAGAACATCCGTAAGATTTACGGTTCTGTTTGTATAGTTCCACACATATTCTGATATTTGATTGTAGTCTGTGAATGTTAAATTTCTTGATGGATAATTCCATACATTGCTTGGAAGATTATGCAATGTTTCGTTTATTTGATTTAGATTGTTTGTTACATGAAGCTCACCAGAACCCTTTAATTCAAAAACCTGCGTTTCTGCTGATACAAGTTTTATAGAAAGCCAATTGTCATATTGCGTATATGTTGAAGCACCAGTTGAATATAATCGTATTCTTATTGTTCCATTATCGCTTATTGTATAATTGTAATCTTCTATCACATTTGTCAAAAATTCATCTACTCCACTTGGGTTTGCCCCTGCTGTTCCATGAAATGTCAATTCATTTGGAAGTTCAATCCATGAACTGTTTGACCAATTCCAAATATACATTGTTAATGTTGGGTTTGAGGTTGATTCACCAGCATAATAAATATCTATTGATGTCAAGTTCAATGAATTTAAATCAACTACTTCTGATACATTGAAATCATAATAAGCATCACATACTTTACTACTTGGGTTGCACTCATTATAAATTAAATCTTCCAGCGAGTTCAAATAAACAGTATCTCCAGTATATGTTCCCTGTATAACCGTTCTATTAGATTCATACATATATTCATAAGGCGGATAAACCCAATAATATTGATGTGCATAAGAGCAGGTTGCAGAAAGCATATAAACGCCTGTTATGTTTGGAATTACCAAATCAAAGAAATAAAGACCATTGCTGTCGTTCTTATACAACATTGCTAAATCTTTATACATTAAGTCATGCATATGTCCATCATAGTAAGGGTAATAAATGTCAAGATAGCAAACACCATTGTTTACAGGTTTTCCATTTGTGTCCTGCAGTTGAAGAAATATTGTTCCATATTCGCCTATTTGGTATTCTGTTCCATGAATTTTCATATCTCCTCTTGGGTTGTTCATATAAACAATTTCAAGAAAACCAACTATTGCACCAGTATCGTCATCGGTTTGTAGTGTTATAGTATATCTTCCCTCTTTTGTTATAACATTGGAACAATCAAACAATGCTTCATGATATTCTGCTGACGAATAACTTGTTGAAATATAGAAAGATTCAGTATTGCATGTCTGACCATTTACCCATAAATAATATCGAACAGATGGTGCATCGTAAACTTTAAATGTTATTATTGCAGATTTTACTTCTTTTATCTTATCTGGTGGATATAAATCAAGGGTATATGTGTAGTTTTCTCCATCTGTAAGCGATTCTCTATAAAATGGGTTCAAGTATATCTTGTTATATTGTTGCGTTGATTCCTGTTGAGCATATGTGTTTGATGCATAAAGCATAGTTGCAACTATTGTTATAAGCATTATTGCAATTGATACTTTTGCTGCTTTCATATTTAACTACCTACGAATGGAGTTAAGAATATTATATCTCCTATGATTAATATAAGCAATATTGTGTAAACCCACCAAGGCAATCCTGAACATGGCGATACAAATAGACCAAGCATTGATAGTGTTCCACCAATATAGTCTGAATGGTTAAATCGTTGATACAGGTTTTGAACATCTATTGGACAAGTAACATTTGCATTGTATTGTGCCATGTCAATAAGTATAACTAACAAAAAGATTGTCATTACAAATGTTCCTGTGAACCATGCATAATCTGACATATTACCATCATAGACACACAATGCCCAAATACATATAACACTTTAAAGTTTATACATTTATACTATTTTAATAATCTTGAATGATGAAACCATTAATGTATGCTTTTTTAACCATTTCTCTGCTTCTTTTTTGGTTTTAAATGTTTTGAATGGAATAATCTCTCCTTTCTTTCTCCATTTTGGAATTACACCATAATATACTTTTTTCATTTAACTACCTCTATATAAATATCTTTTACCATTTCAATTTTTGAAATGCTTGTATAATGCATTTGTTTCTTTGTTGCCATATTTTTTATGCACCTCTCCACATTTTCATTATAAGGAATCCTGCCAATACTGCATATAATACACCTACAAAGAATGGTATTGTTCCAATTACTACTCCAGCAAGTGAGATTGCAATTGTTGAAGACACAAATACAATACCATTATTGCCTGAACCATTTTTGCCTATGTAATATGTCAACACTCCTGAGAGTATTAAAGCAATGAATATATAGGCAAGTGTTTGCGATGCACTTGTTGGAAAGAACAGATACCACCAATCAGCAAACATCTTTGTATAAATGCTTATCTGACCCTCTGGTGATGATGGAGATTCATAGCAATAACCTGTTTCTTCATTGCAGCCATACTCACAATATTCATATGTTACATTGCAAAGATTGTCGCAATATACAGATATATCGCTAAATATATAATGCGTTGAATTTGTTGTATATGCCCATGCATCAGGCATTGTTGTTATTCCGACAAGGTCTGTTGATTTTGGAACAGATGTTCCTTTGATGCATGTTCTTTCTCCCCTATTGTCAAGACCGCAATAGTAATCAACTGAATATGTGATGTATTCACCTTCGATAAATGGCTGTGTTGTTGCCCTTATAAAGAACCTATGCCTTAACTTTCCAAGTTCAAGACACAGCTCGCTTTCTGCACATAGTCCTGTTGTTTCATTGCATGAATCACATAACACATCTTTGAATATGCACAAATTGTCTGAACCGCACAATCCAGTTCTTGACTTATAACTTGAAATACATTGTGAATACTGCAAACAATCCTCATCTGTTTCGCATGATTGAGTTCCTTTATAGTCAAAGCAACCCCTCTTATCATCGCACAAATCAGAAGAACCACAATCTATTGATGTGTATTGGCATATCGAACTGCACCCATCTAATTTTTTCCAATATCTGCCTTCGCAAAAACTTGATGGGCAATCTTCTGTTGTTTGACAGCAGATTGAATTGCTTTTCTCATTTAAATCGAATATTGCATCTTGATATGCTCCACCAACAATCGTAACATTCTGTTGATAATAGCTGCCGCAATATTCAAGCGTTACATTAACTTGATATGATGACCTATTATCAACAAGGACAAACAATGAAGGAAGTTTTGTGGAATAGGATTGTTCATAATAAGTGCCACCTTCCGAAAGATATGTCTTATTTGCACCATAAACATTTACATCTGCTGCATCTGTTTCAATTTTAACACCATCCTGCGTAAATGCCTTTACATTCAAGCGTGTTGATGGTGGTGAAAGTTTAATTGAATAATCCCTTTCAAAATCAGAATATGGGTCTCCAAGAGGGCTTGATGCAAAATACTCTGTTGATGTGAATGTATCATATCCTGCCTTTGTTACTATTACTGAAACTGGCTTTGGTTCTCCATCAAACAAAACATCATATTGGCAAGACCCAATTGGCGATATGTCAAAATCTGAATTTGTTACAGGAAAGAAGTTTCCTATTAACGCTTCTCCATTTGAGTCTGTCGTGTTTATTATTCCATCAATATTGACAGTAACACCATCAACCCTTTCTCCTGTCAATGCATCTGCAACCCTTACTGTTAATGTGTATGGCTTCCTATATTGCTTATCTATTGGAACAATTGTTCTTTCACATGTTTCATTCAATATGACATTGAAAGATGATATATGCGGATAATAATTTCCGCTTGCTATCAATGTCAATGTATTGTTTTCGCATGGTGTATAAAAGTCTATAAATTCGCTTCCTGCTTCTGTGTATGTCAAATCATATTCATTGCATTCAAGTATTGCGGTAACATTTACATTCTCATAAGACAAATCATCAAGGTTTATTGCAGACATATATTGAATTTGCAATCGTCTCAAAGGCATTTGTGCTGCAAAAATTCCATAGTTATTGGTTTGGTTGCTGTATCGCTTAAACCCATAAGTTGCTTTTCCACCTACATCATCATAACTTGTGTAGTTTATAGATTCCTGTATAGAAGAATTAAATGTGTAGTATGTATTGCTCAATCCAAAACTTGAAAGGTCTGATGTCAAAACATATTTTATAGATTCATTAGTTCTGTAAACCAATCGTGTTCCATCCCAATACCATATTCCATCATTTTGTTCCGTAAAAGAACCCATACTTGCTATTGTTCCATTTGTCCAAGCACCAAGATTATCATGAACCGATACAGTTATATTATATCTTGTGGTTGCATTGTATCTTGCGACAAAACCTCTTGCATCTATATAGTCATATGTTGGAAATGATGTTACTATTTCAGGAAGCGTGCTTTCAATAGTTCCATTTACAAGATAATACCATTTAGGAAAAACCTTATTGGCATAAGAACCTGAAATCTCCATTGCAAAAACCAATGGCTCTCCATTCACTTCTTGTATTTCAAGCAATGATATAAGTGATGATTTTGACCAAACCGATACTGGAAACAAGTATCCATTTGCCCATGTATATACATAACTATTGCCTGTTCCCGAATCAAATGCAATCCAAAACTTTCCATCATAGTAATAAACATCATAAGGCAAAGCATAATTGACAGCAAGAGAATCTATATGAGATGTTGCATAATTCACCGTTACAGGCAAACCAATTGCAGAACCAACAGAATCAAATCCATTATATGTATATCTAAAAAACAGACCTGAACCTGATACATAATAAAGTATAACACATTCATCTGGATTGTCTGGATTGCATGCAACTCTTGGTGAATCTCCTGCAAGATTGCTGTCAACAAGAAGTGCATCTGAATATTCTATATGTGCCTGAACAAAATTAAGATTAACAAAAAAGAACATTAGTGTTAACGCTAAAAACAAAGGTGCTTTTTTCATTAAACCACTTTTAAATATTTTCATGTTTGTTTTAAATACATTATATAACTTTCAAAGTTCAAGCATTGTTACTTCTTCAGATGTATCATAGAAGTTAAAGTATTTTGCAGTTCTAAACTTAAATGCTCTTAATACATCAAGTGTTGGATTGTTATATATAACCAACCTACACCATGAATTATCTGCATTTAGGTATGGAATGGCAATGAAATCTGTTATTTTTCTGATTCTAATGTCTGTCTGGTTAAAGCTCTGGGTTGTATATGCGAAATGTATTCCACGCTTTCTTGACGAAAGCAATATCTTGTTTATTGCTCTATTCCTTTTGCTCGTTGAAACACGGGAGTCTAGCCATGACCATAGTTCGTCTCCAGCAAAAAAGCCATTTTTCATTTTGTCAAGTTGCTTTACTGTTGATACATACTCATGCGGAAACTTTAGATGGTAATTTGCATATATCTTCAATCCTTTCATAAGATTTCTGTATGCAAGATATGTCAACGCAAGTGTCTTTCCAGAACCTAAAGAGCCAACAATAGCCATAAGCACCATTTCAACCACAACGAATCTTAACTATTATAAAAACTTTAATCAAAAAATTTATATATCCATACTATTATATCCATACTATTTTACACACATTCATTTTTGATTAACCTTTTTTGCCTTGTTAATATTCGTCGCCTATTAATCGTTGTTAACCAATTAATTGTTTCTCATCTATTACTTTAGCCCTGTTCATTGATTAATTGGCGTCGTAGGTAACAGAAAAAAGGTTAGAAAAAAGGTTAGTAGAGAAAACCTGCTTCCTTTCGCTTTTTTAACTGCCATTCTTCATATGTCAATGGTTGTTCTTGCTCTTGCTTGTGTTCTCCTTTAAGCGACTTTATGCCTTCAATAATCAACTTTGCAAGTGGAAAATCCTTTTCCCATTGCTGCTTATTTGATGCCATATATAAATTTTGTTTCTTGTATTTAAACCTTTTTTGCCTTCAAAAATTCTATCCTAACATTCACCTTTGAAAGATACTTATAATATTCTTCCCTATCCCTTTTGTCTATTGCATCATTCAGTTTCTCGACATATTCCAAAAGCTTTTCATCTTTGTATTTTTTTGCAAGTCCAATAAAATTCTTTTTCATTACCGAAGCTACTGCTTTATATCTTGCATCATCTATTTTCTTGCTTATTATCTTTTTCAGTTTCATAATAACTAACCTTTTTACTGTTACCTACATCGCCAATTAATCAATGAACAGGGCTAAAGTAATTGGTGAGACACTATTAATTGGTTAACAACGGTTAATAGGTAACGAATCTTAACTGTTATAAAAAGGTTAACCAAAAAGTTATTTAAGTTTTTTGGTTTTTTGATTATTTGGTTTTTTGATTATTTGGTTTTTTGATTATTTGGTTTTTTGATTATTTGGTTTTTTGATTTTTTGGTTTTTTTTTTG
>Ga0190360_1000841_pt1 | contig 16407 bp, 11 predicted proteins | sample 48721834_MG_FD_161271 | JGI IMG/M metagenome (GOLD analysis project Ga0190360, IMG submission 161271) | Hydrothermal vent microbial mat bacterial communities from Southern Trench, Guaymas Basin, Mexico - 4872-18-3-4_MG | ecosystem: Environmental > Aquatic > Marine > Hydrothermal vents >... | reverse complement strand
GAGCTTGATGTAGGCGTTATCGAGGAAGTGCCGGTTTCCGAACGGAAGAACGTAAAAAGACTCCGTTCCTGGAGGAACCTCGGCGACGACATCCGAAGGTAAAAAATCCAGGATGTTCCAATTTGTTTTGCCGTGATAGGTGATGTAGTCAAAATTCGCTGCGAATGTAATATTTTCAGAGAGGTTGGATTTTAGGTCCACCCGCAGCTTATTGGAATAGAGCGGGATGAAATCATTATTGAGTTTTGTGCCCATTATTTGTGATTCAAAATATCCAAATATTTCGACACCATCCTGAGCGAGAAGGGGAGAAAAGATAAATAGCATAAATAAACAGGCAGACACCCATCTCTTCATTTTTTTAATTCCCTCTCTGTAAACATCTTGTCATCCAAGGGGATGTTATATTTCACTTCCAGTAGTTCCATTTCCGTTTGAGAATTATCGTTTTTGTTGATCATCACCATCTTCATGGCTGTCGGGATTGCATCGATGATGCGGATATCACTCTGGACCAACCTCTTTTGCCATAGAGTTGGATTATGCTCGTCATAATAATCAATAACCACAGGGACAAAATTCTCTTTAATCACCCACATGATTAATCTGGAATAAGAAGTATCACTGTCTGGGTTGCGGGTGAGCTCCAGCTTGTAGCAGTCATATCCCTCCATTTTTTCATCCTTAAGTCTTTTTGCACTGAAATTTTTGATAAAAGCATCTCCACTCCCCATATCCTCATAGGAAAAATCGCTGCCCTGCATCTTCTGTTTTTTTGCGTGGGTGGCCAGCTTTCGAACGCGCTGAGTCCGGGGAAAATACATCCAGATGTCATCGGCGTTGTTGAGCATCAACACGGCCTGTCCCTTCACGCGCCTCGGCTCCAGATACCGCACGAGGTTTTTTTCTCCTTTGTTTTTGCTCCACGACTCAGAGATAAAGGTGCGCTTTTGGCCTGAGCTTGTCACAATGGTCATTCTTGATTTTGAGTAATTCGAATCGAAATTGAACAAATCATTGACTTTCTTAATGATATCTTCACCTGTCATCTCCTGGCTGAGTAGACCTGGATTAAGAAGAAATGCAAGCAATCCTAAAATCATTATTTTTTTCATTAACATTCCTCCATAGATCCTGTTAGCCAATTGACTGACCAATCGGTCATATATTGGCATAATAAAATGAGTATTTAATCTTCCTTTTTGAGCCAATCGATTATAATTTCCGTTGAAAGTTTAGTAGCTTCTTTAAAATCAAATGCAGAACGATCCAATATCCATTGAATGAACAGTCCTTCTAAGGAAGCTATCAGAATGGACGCGGCAATCTTCATATCGATCGAAGATGTTTTCTCTTTTGTTATACAATCCTCCAGTAGGGATTTGACTATGTTTCGATTTTCTTCATAAATCTTTACAAGATTTAAGGCGATAGCCTCTTGTTTATTTCGGATACTTTTGGCCCAAAAATCAAGGAATATGGATGCATATTCCAAATAATCCCCTTCGAATATTTTTGTCCATGTAGAAGAATAAGCGAGTAATTTTTCCATGGGATCTGAGATGCGGTACAGTTTCTTGGAAATAATGCTGTCAACCTTTTCTAGAAAAAAGTGGAATGATGCTACAAAGATTTCATCTTTACTCCGAAAATATTCGTAAATGGTACCCTTGCCGATGCCAGCAGCCTCGGCAATATCAGAAATTTTGGTTTTCGCCACGCCCTTTTTGGAAAATACCTTTATTGACGCTTCTAAAATATTCGATTTTTTTTCTTCTTTATCAATTTTTTTCGGCATTGTCTTATCCTATATTGACTGACTGTTCGGTCATAATATACAAATTGGAATCGTAGTTGTCAAGTTTTTTTGCAGCTTTTCAAGACATAAATTTTTTTATTTTTCTCCCGATTAGAGGCCTTGTTCAGGTTTATCCAAAGGCTGATGACATCGACCATGAGAAATTCATGAGCACCAAGGCTGACATCTTCATCCCGGCCGATACGGCGGAAATCCTCAATGTCAAGCTGGCGGCTGAATGCGCCAACGGGCCTATTGATTAGGTTATTGTCCCGAATAGGGCACATAACCTGTTTATTAGAACCCGGGCTAAAAATGGGTTTAAATTGCCGCTAACGAACTTTTTGTGACAGGGGGAAGAATCTATATTCTATTTGACACTCCCTATCTAAATTTATATCCTTCTATTATGTTTTTTAATTCTGCAGTAGGTTATCTATCATCGTTATTTTACTATAAAAAAATAAATTATTGGGAGGACTGAATGAAGAAAACGCTGCTATTAATGCTTTCCACAATGTTGATCCTTATACCACATGAAACTCTTGCTTCTGATCTCACGTCACTTTCTCCTGGAAAGAATGAAATCCAGATCGAACACAATGGTATATCTAGGAGACTAATTGTAACTACGCCGAAGACGTTTGTTCGCCAAAGCGTCTACCCGATCCTATTTTGCTTCCATGGCGCAGGAGGGAAAGCTGACGGCCAAAGTGAAAGGTGGAGTCCCTACGCTGATAAGTATGGCCTAATTGTCATCAGCGCAGAAGCGGTTCGATCTCTCGCCAAATGGAACTTCATGGATAATTTTCATGATGTTAATTATGATGATGTTGGATTTATTACTAAAGTGGTTGAACTTCTGATCGAGCAGAAGATAGCCGATCCCAAAGCCATTTATGCGACTGGGCATTCTAGTGGAGGGCTGTTTTGCTATCGATTAGCTAAAGAAACCGACATATTTGCTGCGGTGTCTCCTATGAGCTGTGGCATGGCGAAGGGAGCGCATGATCCAGACGAAAAGACAAAACCCATTCCGATCATGCAAGTTATTGGCACTAAAGACAAAAGCTACAATGGATCATCTAACGAAAAAGTAACGATGTATTCAGCAAGGGAGCGCATCGATATCTGGCGTAGGTTTAACCAATGCGACCCCAACCCCGTTGTTGAGAAAAAAGGGGAAGAGATCGTTCTGTACACATACTCCAACGCGACGTCCGGAATAGAAGTTGTCCTTTGCGAAGTCAAAGACCAAGGACATCACATCAGAAGGGATCTTCGGGATCGTGCGGATTCTATTGCCATAAATTTTTTACTAAGGCATAAAAGAAAGTAGAAACGAACTAGCTAAGCAGGGCAGTCATGTAACCAAGGTTTCCAGTTGACCAGCTAATCGCTGTGGTTTTTTAAAGTTTAGAGCAGTAAAGTAGTCTATTAATTGATTAAAATTTTGTTCTTCGTTTCATCACCCAATATTCTGCCTTGGCTAAGATTCAATCTTGGGTGATCCTGAACGATGAGAGGGGATGGATCACCAATTTTCAAGGGGACTATTTAATAGATGCTCTTTTGAATCAATGTCCCTGCCGTGAGCAGGATCTATAGTCCACGTCATCCGGAGTGCACCATATTTTACCTTATTTTATCTTGTGCTCTTCCACTATTTTGAGACATTTCTTCTGGAATATTAGAACCGGTTTGAAAGACACTTTGGTCACCTGAGGCCTGTTATCCAGGAAGTGGTAGATAAGTACCTAGACTGCGGCAATCCAAAGTATGGGTTTTCGCGGATCAGATGTCCTGACTACGGGGGAACCATGCGAATTGTCTCCTTTATTGAAGATTAAAAAGTCATAGACAAGATCATGAAACATCTTAACCTGACCTTTAAGGCCACCTGACCCCCGCCTCCTCAAGCTCAGCTCTCTATGGCGGCTGAGGAACTATCAAAATACATATGAAACTCTGATCCCCTTGAATCAGGGGAAAGGGGGATCTCTGTTCTTTTTGAGCCTCTATTCCGCTGATTTTCTGTTATTTTCTCCTTTCTGTAAATTTTTTGTTGATGGAAGGTGTTTTTAATATGTATGATAGGTGATGAAATCGCTTAGAGGATGGAAATTTGATGAAATGGAGGAAAAATCAGCAGCAACCAAAAATCCAGTTTCTTATCTTTTTTAGCTGGACAAACGATTTATGAAAATGCCGGACGAACTCATAGAGAGCTACGACAAAATCGCCAGTGAGTATGCTGTGTACTATTGTAACGAACTTGAAGGCAAGCCTTTTGATCGCAACTTACTTCAGCGGTTTGTGGACGCCATCCCGGGAGGCCCGGTTTGTGATCTTGGTTGTGGTCCCGGGCACGTGGGCGCTTATTTGCGGTCTTTGGGTGTTGATGTGATTGGTGTCGATTTGTCCCCGGGGATGATTGCTGAAGCCAAGCGCCGATATCCTTCCGTTGATTTCCAGGTCGGTGACATGCTTGACCTGAAGATGGGAACTGGCTCGCTGGGCGGAATAGTAGCCTTTTACAGCATCATTCATCTCAGGCGAGAAATGCTTCAGGAGGCCTTTAGAGAGATGCATCGTGTGTTGCGGCCGGGCGGGCTGATTCTGACTTCGTTTCACCAGGGGCAAGGTGAACTGCACGATGATGAGCTGCTGGGTGTGCCGGTCTCGTTGGACTATACGCTCTTCGAGCCCAATGAGGTAGCCCATGCCATGGAAGAAGCCGGTCTTTCCGTAGCAGAGATCACCATCAGGAGGCCATACGAGATTGAGTGGCAGACACAACGTGTATACATCATTGCTGACAAAGGGACCAGCTAATATATGTTGGGCGGCCAGAAATTGAAGTAAGAAACCTAAGGTTTTGCAGGCACTCCTTTAAGACTGTTCGACTTAGCACACGAGTACCTCAGTGCAATCGAAGACTCTTTTCGCAAAGAGACAAAAAATTTGAAAGAAGGAATTACTTGCAAGGGCCAAGATGCTGCGGATATTCTTCAAATTCAACCGTGCGCTTCTCTCTGAACTGTGTGTCTGTGGCAAAGAGGCTATGAGATTGATCCCCTCATCTGTCCCAAATGCGGGGGAACTATGCGAATTGTTTCCTTTATTGAAGACCACAAAGTCATAGACAAGATCATCAAACATCTTAAATTGACCTTTAAGGCTGCTCGACCCACGCCTCCTTAGGCTCAGCTCTCTATGATTGCTGGGGAATTATCAGAATATATGTAACACTCTAATCCTCTAGTTCAGGGGTAAGGGAGATCTCTATTCTTTGCGTAGCACTATTAGACTGATTCTCTGATGTTTTCTCTTTTCTGGGGGGTTCTTGTTGACTGGACGTGTTTTTTGTGTGTATCATTAATGGTGAAGCTACTTTGAGGGCGGAAATTTGAGGAAATGGAGTGAAAATCATCAGCAACAGAAAAACGAATTTCCTATCTTCCAAAATTAATAAGTTTACATCCGATAAGATTATTTTTGCCAAAGAAACCTTACTTTTTCGCAGATACTTAGCGTTTTTATGGTTTGAAAAACTTTATCACCTCGAATATTCAAGTTACCCAAAGTTGTTCTTGAAATTGCTTGTAGAATAATATCGCCGTTTGTTGATTCGTTTATTATTGTATTTTTTAAATTTAAGTTTTCAAATTCTTGTGAATAATAGTCTATTTTTACCTGAGGATTGATATAAAATTGGCCTTCAAAATATTTGATTTTACCTGTTAATATTTTTAATAAAGTAGATTTTCCCGAGCCGTTTTTGCCGTTTAAAATAAGGTTTTCATCTATTTTTAATGCAAATAAAATGTTTTTGAAAACCGTTTTCTTACCAAAATTTTAGCGTTTAATTCTGAATTATTTATTTTTATTTTTTTGCAAACTTCCCAAATAAAAAATTGAGTGAAGAAAAGATATTATGCAAAATTGTAAATAGCTATAAATTAACCTGGAAAATAGAAGAGGCTCATCGCAAAATCGGCCAGGACCATCATTGGGGAAAGATGCTATTATTAAGATATGTATGGTTTGAAAAATCTGAATAGGATTTTATGCTTGGTATTAAGCTTTTTATATCCATTGAAGAAATATGGAAAAAATATGTTTTTCATATTATTATGCTTATCCTGAATTATTGGTTGATAGAAAAAGGGATGTTGAAAAATTATTCGGTAAATTCTTATACTGACCTCCTGAAAAAGGTAGAAAGGTAAAGAGGATAGAGGTAAGAATAAATCCTTTACAATTGGAACTAAAGTTTTGAAAAAAATAGAGGTATGCGTGGATTGAAAAACCTTTTACTTGACATCAGAAAAACAAAGAAATTTTCGATGAAAAAAATTTTGGAGTGCATTGATGGAACAAAATAGAATTACAAAACATCCAATTCTAAAAGTGGAACAAAAGGAAGAAATTACTTTTTATTGGAATAATCTTCCGCTAAAAGGTTATCGTAATGAGATGATAGCAACCGCTTTGATAGCAAACGGTATCAAGATTTTCGGACATCATCCCAAAGATAACAGTGCCCAAGGTATTTTTTGTGCAAACGGACAATGTGCAAAATGTACGGTAATAGCAAATGGTGTGCCTGTAAAATCTTGTATGACAGAATTAAAAGAAAATATGTTCATACAAAGCGTGGAAGGATTGCCGAAGTTACCCGAAGTAACGGATAAAATAAATTTTTCTGATATTGAAGAAATAGAAACCGATGTTTTGATAATCGGAGGTGGACCCGCAGGTTTATCGGCAGCTATACAAATAGGAAAGCACAGTATTAAAACCATTATTGCCGATGATAAGCAGGCATTGGGCGGTAAATTGGTTTTGCAAACTCACAAGTTTTTCGGCTCAGTGGAAGATTCTTATGCAGGAACAAGAGGAATTGAGATAGCGAAAAAACTTGCGGAAGAAGTTAGCGCTTTGCCTTCTGTTGATATTTGGCTAAAAAGTACGGTTTTACATGTTTTTAAAGATAAAAAAGTCGGAATCTTAAAAAACGGGACTTATAAGCTTGTAAAACCGAAAGTAATTCTAAATGCCGCTGGTGCTAGAGAAAAATTTTTGAGATTCAAAGGTAATACTCTTGCAGGGATTTACGGAGCAGGTGCTTTTCAAACTTTGGCTAATAGAGATTTGGTAAAACCTGCGGAAAAATTATTTATAGTTGGCGGCGGCAATGTTGGATTAATAGCGGGATATCATGCGTTGCAAGCTGGAATATCGGTTGTAGGGGTTGTGGAAGCTTTACCGCAATGTGGAGGGTACAAAGTACATGCCGATAAACTAAAACGATTGGGAGTGCCCATATATACGTCTCACACAATTTTATCCGCAAATGGAAAGGAATCCGTTGAATCGGTTACTATTGCCCAAATAGATAAAAATTTTAAGCCGATAGCAGGTACTGAAAAAACTTTTGAATGTGACACGGTTTTGATAGCGGTAGGCTTGGAATCCGTTAGTGAATTTACTCTTGAAGCACAGCTTGCAGGCATGAAAGTATTTTCCGCCGGTGATGCAAAAGAAATTGCAGAGGCATCTTCGGCTATGTTTAATGGGAAAATCGCAGGTTTGAAGATAGCAAAAGAATTTTATCTCGAATTGGAAGAAATTCCGCAATCTTGGTTTCAGAAAGCTGAAATTTTAAAATCTCCTCCCGGAAAAACAGTGAAAAAAAATAATGAATTTGAAAATGTGGATGTTCGTCCTATTATCAATTGCGTACAAGAAATACCATGTAATCCTTGTTGCACGGTTTGTCCGCTTAATTCTATTAAAATAATTGGCGATCCGATAATGGGAATACCGAAATTCTCCGGTAAGTGCATCGGTTGTATGAAATGTGTTTTGATTTGTCCCGGGCTTGCAATAACTTTGGTTGATTATAGAAAAGATAATGAAAATCCCATAATTACTTTACCTTATGAAATTTCCAACCACAATGTAGCAAAAGGTGATGTGGTAACCTGTGTTGATTTTGATGGAAATTTTGTAGGTAATTATCCTGTAATGCAGGTAATTGATAATCCTAAGGGAAAAACACAGTTGGTTAAAATCCAAGTTCCTAAAGAGGTGGCAACCTCAATAGTATCGTTTAGAATTCAAGAACATAAACCGGAAAAAGAGAATCCGATAAAAGTGGAAGATGTTATTCCAGATGATGCTATGGTTTGTTTGTGCGAAAGAGTTACCGTAGGAGAGATACGAAAGCTAATCAGAGAAGGTATTACTGATATGAATCAAATAAAAGCGATTACGCGGGCAGGAATGGGAGCTTGTGGATATAAAACCTGTGAAAATCTTATGAAACAAATTTTTAGAGAAGAGGGTATTCCACTGCAAGAAGTCACTTTGAATACCAGAAGGCCTCTTTATGTTGAAGTACCTTTGGAAAAATTTGCCGCCGGAGGAAAAGATGAGAAATAATTATGATGTGATTATAATCGGTGCCGGTTCGGTAGGTGTTCCCACAGCGTTGTTTTTGGCAAAAAAAAAATATAAAGTTTTGATTTTAGATTTTCTTCCTTCTGTCGGGCAAGGACAAAATAAAAAAGCAATTGGTGGAATTAGGGCTACACATTCGGTTTATGGAAAAATAAAAACAGGACAAAAAAGTTTGGAAATATTTTCAACTTGGAAAGAAAAATACGGAGATGAAATAGGTTGGATAAAAAATGGATATAGTTTTCCGGCATATACTGAAAAAGATGAAAAGAGTTTAAAGGAGACATTAAAAATGCAGCAAAAGTTCGGTTTGAATATAAAGTGGATTTCAAAAGAAGAATATATGGAATTGGTTCCCGGAATCAATTCCGAAAGTTTGCGTGGTTCCATTTATTCGCCAGATGACGGGAGCGCTTCACCATTGATGGCAATTGCAGCATTTTGGAGAAAAAGTATGGAGTACGGTGCCGAATATCATTTTAAGGAAAAAGTAGTGAATATCAAATCAGAGAAAAGCCATTTTAGAGTGTTCACGAATAAAAATAGCTATTATGCCGAATATGTTGTTAATGCAGCCGGAGCTTACGCTAAAGAAATCGGGCAAATGCTTAATATGGATTTACCCGTTAATCCCGATAGTCATGAAGCAGCAATTACAGAGCCGGTAAAAAGATTTTTCGGACCTATGGTAGTGGATCTCAGACCTTCGGAAGATTCTGCCAATTTCTATTTCTATCAAAATAATGAGGGACAAGTAATTTTTTGTATTACACCTAATCCCCCCATCGTAGGTGTAGATAGCGATTCTACATCTAAATTTCTTCCGCAAATAGCAAAGAGAATGCTTAAATTGTATCCGCGATTAAAAAATCTAAAAGTTCGAAGGGCTTGGAGAGGGCAATACCCCATGACACCTGACGGCATTCCGATAATAGGAAAAGATGAAAAATATAATAATTTCATCAATGCTGTGGGAATGTGCGGACAGGGATTTATGTTGGGACCGGGGATAGGTGATTTATTATCAAGAATGATTGATGAAACTCTAACAGAAGACGACAAAGAGGTATTAAAAACATTTGATCCAAAAAGAAGCTTTTCTTTGGTGGAAAAATTCGAATGATAGATGTTTTTATAAAAAGTATTTCAGATTATAATGTAGGTAAAATTAATTTTTATATCAAAGATATTTTTTAAAACTAAACATAGATAAAAAACTCAACTATATAAAAACTTGAGTTTGTCCCAAAGTGACGTGAAAGAAGTTAACATGTCCTTCTTCCAGAATGCTGTTGCCGCGGCCGAAGAGAGCTGCATTATCCTGGGTGCCGCCGTAAATAAAGTAAGGATCGGCCGGATCCACCGACACCGCATAAAATTCACCTGCAGGGATGTTGTTGAGGTGGAGCCAAATGATTTCCAGCAGTCATAACCCTGGAGAGAGATGATATTGAGCGTGTTTTTGCCTTCAGGTGAGTATCCCTTATAAAGATTGTCATACACGGTGAGCCCGAAACCGGGATCGGTCATGTCACACTCAAGCAGGGCTTTGTAGTCGGCTTCGATATCATAGCCTGTGTTATAGAAAACCTCAGTGTCCTTGATCCCGACCTCTCCTGCTAGATATTTTTTTTATGCCCAATTTTCCCTGTAAATCGTTTATCTATAGTTGTCTTCGGCTTTAAAAACGGCAATTTCAGCCAGGCCGGCGTTTCTGGTCTCTTTGGAAACGGAATCGATAATAAAGGATAGCCAGGTGATCTTTTTAGGCCGGAAGGAAATTTCCCGGGCGGATTTAGCGTCATTTGGCAGTTCCCTAACTCGAGTCGTACTTCCATCGCTAAAGACCAGTAATCCTGATAAAACTTGGTTTTTTAAATTGGGCAGGTCAAAAAGCCAGACCCGATTGATAATTTCAGGTTTATCCCAGCTCAAGCGAATCACAGCCGTGGACCGCTCCTGGCTTACCCATTCGTGCTGGTTGATTTGCCCTCGATATTCAATGATTCCATCAACTGCGCCTTCACCAAAATATTGGGGGAGCTCAGTCATTGGTTTGCTTTTTTCCTGAACGGAAGAAACACTAACGCAAGCCCGGAGAGAGATATTTTTCTTGCTTTTAATTGGATCCTTTTGCTGCGTTTTTTGTAGTGAATTCATACCTTGTTCATCCAGCAGCATAACTTCCTGCAGACACCAGGCATAGCGGCTTCCGAGAGGATTGGCAATTGCTCGGTTAGCAAAATAATCCTTATGAAAGTTGGCTGAATAGGAAAGCCAGAGTGTCCGGCCGCCGGACTGGATAAATTTTGATGGAAAATTAAGAAAATAACCCTGAGGGCCGAAATTTTTCATGTAAGTAATTAATTTATAAGGCCCAGTAATTTCATCGGCTTCCAGAATATAAGAACTCATATCTTGGACTCCTGGCCACCCGTCGGTAACGCACATTAAATATTTATGGAGAGGAGCATTATAAGTAATGGTAGTGCAGCCCATGTGGTCATTCCAGACCAGAAGAGGTTTGATGTCAGAAAAATTTTTGGACCAAATGGGCTGTCTGTTCTGAGTGAAACCAGCAAAAAACTCGTAGGCTCTTATGTCGTTAATGTTTTGAGGAGTAGGAGTGACCCGGGCTAAATACACCGCGTCCCCTGCAATCCAACTGTTGCCAGCTACCCGCGGACTCGGGTCATTGTCCAGAGCACCATGGCTGACAAGATAGGCTTTGCCGTCCGGGGAATATTCGAGGTTGCGGCCAAAATCAACAAAATGAGGTGTGCCCATCTTTACTTGATGGCCATTTTTTCCTGATTCAGGGAATAATGGATTCTCGGGTGATAACGGGCTTGAAATCCAGCTTTTTCCATAGTCCATGGATATTCTGAAGCCTGGAACAGGACCGCAGATAGCCCAGCTATATTCATCTGGGTATTCAGGTTGGGTAAAATCGAAATCTATACAATAAGTTCCATAATACCAGATTCCATTATGAACAAGGTTAGCACTCGGATATCGTCCACCATAGGGCAGGGCCGAACCAAGCTGAGTGCCCAAAGATTGGATGACCAGATTCAAAGGATCGTCACCAATGATTTTAGCATTGCCAGTGCGAGCTTTAGCCCCACCACTTGAATGACAGCTTTCTTTTCCGATTTCTCCATCTGTCCAGCCGCTGTACATATTCCCGTCATCGGCCCAGGACGGATACCAGGTGTCAGCGTCAGTGTAAGCAGCATACCTTCCCGTAAAGGCAATTCCTTTTATCTCGTTAGAAGGTTCAAATGGACAGCCTTCGGGCGGTTCTGATTTCCAGATTTGGGGAACCCAGTCCTCCGGTTCATAGGGTACTATGGTCTGTTTTGATTTCTGATAACAGCCAGTATTAGTTGAAAAAAATAAAAGGCCCAGAAAAATCAGGCTAATGATAGAAAGACTGACTTTCTTAAAATTGATTATTATCCTGGCTTTTTTCATTTTTTTTCTCCTTTTATATATTTTATATCTTTTATAATATATTTTGCCCGGAGCCAAAGCTTGAATTACCTATTTAATTAAAATACTCTTCAACCAGTCTTAATTACCTAACAGGTTCTATTTTCATCTTTAATTCAGATTCAGATTTAAGAGATAAGACCAGGACAAGATCTATTCCTTTTAACGTTTTATTCATCCCGATATTGAGGCCTTTTATTTCTTTATTGTTTATCACTACCCTTGTGTGCTTGCCGACCGGCCAAAGATTATCCCCGGCTGAATAGTATTTCAAAGTAGTATAAAAAGCTACTCCAAAATAATCGGTTAGTATCCCATAATCGATGGCAATATCTAAAGGCATTTCAAGCGATGCCACCATTCCCAATAATAAATTTACCTTAAATGTTTTCATTTTTCCAATTATTAGCATGCTGGCCCGGAGCTGCTTAAATGATAAACACCTATTTAATCGCTTCTCTCTGAACTGTGTGTTTGCGGCAAAGAGGCACTTATAAAATACCTAAAAGCAGCCACAGAAAAAGATATCACCCCAGGCATCATTGCGGTGATCCAGTCATTCGGAAGCCGGATAAACTTTCATCCTCACCTCCATTTTCTGGTTACAGAAGGAGGCACATATAAAAAAGAACAATTCAACAAAGTCTCTCAATTCAATGATCCTCTTTTCTGCCGCTTTTTCGCACTAGAAGTCTATAATCGATTGGAAAAGGCAAAAAAAAGTCTATTTTAGGCAAAGGGTTTGATATGGACAAAATGGAGATTTAGGCTTATGGACGATTTGAGGGCGTCTTTTTCTTGACAAAATGTTAGATACTATGAAATCATTAACGCTACGGACAAAATACACCTTAAAGAAGCATGTTTTTTGTCCAGGAAATGGGGAGATCTCCATTGTGTCTTCGGCCTGGAGAGATTTTGACCAAATTACAACATTTCCCTGAGAAAGCAAGTGCATTCTTATCAAGAATAATGTATGATCCACAATGATAAAGGAGGAACCGATGTTAGAAACAAGGAGACCAAAGCTGGATATGTTGTCTGAACCGTTCATTGACCAGATTGTTTCTGAAGCACTGGATGTTCTGGAAAAAACAGGCGTGCTGATAGAGAACGATGAAGCGTTACGGCTTCTAGCTGACGCAGGATGCGAATGTAAAGGGCAGAGAGTATCATTCAAGGAAAACCTTGTCGAAGAATCCCTGAGAACCACACCTCATTCCATCAAAATGTATGACCGCAGCGGGGAGTTGGCCATGAATCTGGAAGGTGATGCGATTTATTTTAATCCGGGCTCGGGGGCTTTGACGATTTTGGACCCGGTTACTTTGGAAGAAAGAGGCCCGATAACCAAGGATCTCATCCGTTTTGCGATATTGACTGATGCCCTCCCTAACATTGCAGCACAGAGTACAGAGATGATTTCCACCGATGTCCCTGAAGCCATGCAGGATAGGTATCGGTTATACATTGGACTGCAGTTCAGCAAGAAACCGGTAGTGACTGGCACTTTTGCTATGGAGAGTTTTGAGATCATGAAAGATATGCTGGTCGCAGTCCGGGGGAGTGATAAAGCGTTGAGAGAAAAGCCTCTGGCAATTTTTGACTGCTGCCCATCACCGCCCTTGAAATGGAGCAACTTGACCTGTCAGAATCTCATCGACGCATCCAAGGCGGGGATTCCCGCAGAACTGATATCCATGCCCCTGACTGGAGCCACGTCTCCGGTAACGCTGGCCGGCACATTGGTGCAATTGACTGCCGAAAATCTGAGTGGTGTTGTCATTCACCAATTAACCAACCCGGGATCTCCCATCATCTTTGGGGGTTCTCCTGCGGCTTTTGATATGCGGAAAGGAACGACCCCCATGGGAGCTATGGAGACGATGATGCTCAATGCTGCTTATGCTCAGATCGGGAAACATTTGGGGCTTCCCACTCATAACTACTTGGGACTTTCCGATGCTAAAATCGTCGACGGACAGGCGGGGTGGGAGACAGGAATGGGAGCACTCATGGCGGCCCTGGCCGGGGCGAACGTCATCTCAGGTCCGGGCATGTTGAATTTCGAGAGCTGTCAGAGTCTGGAAAAACTCGTTCTGGATAACGAGATCTGCGGCATGGCTCTCCGACTGGTCAGAGGTATCGAAGCCAGGGGAGATCGATTTGGTGGCGATCTCTATGGGGATATTTACGATGGAAAACATTTTTTGACTTCAAAAGAGACGCTTAGGTGGTTTCGTGAGGAATTGACTCAGGTCAGTTCGGTGATTGACCGTGATACATATGATATATGGAAGAGCCAGGGGAAGAAAAGCGCCTGGGATCGAGCGTGCGATGAAGTCGAGAGAATCCTTAGTTCTTACAAAGTGGAACCGCTGCCAGAAGATTCGCTCACAGCACTGACAAGCATCATGAGGGACGATGCCCAGCGAATGGGTATAACTTTGCCCCCTTTGGATTGAAGATATGGTTATGAAACGTTTTTAGCGAATGACAGCCAGACCACATAGTAGGGGTTATGAAAGGGAAGGAATTTCCTTAATCTATTCTATTACTCAACAGAGAACTTTAGTCATTTCTCCTTCCCGGCACATTTCTTGAATCAATGTTCCTACCATGAACAGGGTCTACTGTCCACGTCATCCGGAGCGCACCGTGTTTTACCGTGTGCTCTTCCACTATTTTGAGTCATTCCTTCTGGAATATGAGAACCGGTTTGAAAGACACTTTGGTCACCTGAGGCCTATTATCCAGGAAGTGGTGGACAAGTACTTGGACTGCGGCAATCCAAAGTGTGGATTTGCGCGGATCAGATGTCCTGACTGCGCGGGGACCATGCCTGCCTGTGCGTGACCGGACGCAGACAGGCGAATTGTCTCCTTTATTGAAAATCACAAAGTCGTAGACAAGATCATCAAACACCTTAATCTGACCTTTAAGGTTGCTCGATCCCCACCTCCTCAAGCTCAGCTCCCCATAGCGGCTGAGGAACTATCAGAATATATGTAACACTCTAATCCTCTAGTTCAGGGGTAAGGGAGATCTCTATTCTTTGGCATTTGTCCCCGGCAGGTGAAGGAAAAGGCCTTTTTTCCATGCTGGCGATTGATAACTTGATCAGCTATTCTTATTAATATTAATATTATGGAATATCTCTTTTAAAACAGGCTTTATTAAATTCTGTTTCTATATTATTTTAATGAACAATTATGGGCTACACTATTTTACTCAGCAAGATGAAAAATCTTACTCTGATAGTACTTTTGTGCGTATTGTTCTCAGTTCCCAATGATATTTTTGGACAAGCGGATGTCATTGTTGCCGGGGACATACAAATAAAAGAAGTCTTTATACCAATGGAAGATGGGATAAAATTGGCGGCCGATTTGTATCTGCCGGTGAACATGAAAAAGGACGAACGACTTCCTGTAATACTGGAATATTTGCCGTATCGCAAAGATGAAGCCAGGTCTAGCCGTCTTGGCAACTACGATTATTTTGTGAACCATGGATATATCGTTGCTCGCGTTGATATTAGGGGAACTGGACGTAGCGAAGGACAATTGGTGGACGGAGAATATTCAGAACAGGAACAATTGGACGACCTGCAGGTTATTGATTGGTTGTCCAAGCAGCATTTTTCGAACGGAAATATAGCTATGTATGGTATTTCATGGAGTGGATTTAATGCCCTTCATCTAGCGATGCGACATCCCCCTGCCTTGAAAACCATTATTTCGTGTATGTCTACCGATGATATCTATGAAGATGATATCCACTTCATTGATGGAATGCACCATATTGACACCTATGAATTGGAAATGGATATAGCCAATATAATACCTGGGCCACCCGATTTTGATATTGAAGGGGATTATTTTAAAAACCGCTTCGATACGCAACCGTGGATCTTGAAATATAAGAGACACCAAGCCGATGGTCCATTTTGGGACAGGGCTTCTTTAAATAGAGATTACTCATTAATCGATATCCCCATCTTTATTGTCGGTGGATATTATGATGGTTACCGCGATTTCGTGCCGAGAATGGTGCAAAATGCCGACGTCCCCTACAAAGCTCTACTAGGCCCATGGAATCATACCTTCCCTAACAATGCTTATCCAGGGCCTGCTATTGAATGGCGAGAGATGGCGGTGCGCTGGCTGGATCATTGGCTGAAAGGAAAGGACACAGGTATTTTAGAAGAGCCGTCGGTCTACTACTACCAACGCGACTGGCACGAACCGGGAGAGGAACTTGCGTATATTCCTGGTCGATGGTACACCGCTGACCAGTGGCCCGAAACCAGGGAGTCCATTCTTTACTTAAACCAGGACCACCGTTTAGTGGTCACACCTTCGCAATTTAAACATTCACTGGTTTACAAACCCACTACTCCCGACGCTACCGGTAGGGCATTGTGGTGGGGCGACTTGAAACCGGATCAAAAAAACACAGACGCATTCAGTTTGGTCTACGACTCTGAACCCATTACCGAAAGTTTAGCCATAGTCGGGATTCCTCAGGTGACTTTACAAACGAGTACCGATGCGCCAGCAGCTAATTGGTTCGTACGCTTATCCGATGTAGCACCCAATGGTATGGTTACTTTCGTTACTGGAGCCGGTTTTAATGCTAACCAT
>Ga0190360_1000838_pt1 | contig 16466 bp, 13 predicted proteins | sample 48721834_MG_FD_161271 | JGI IMG/M metagenome (GOLD analysis project Ga0190360, IMG submission 161271) | Hydrothermal vent microbial mat bacterial communities from Southern Trench, Guaymas Basin, Mexico - 4872-18-3-4_MG | ecosystem: Environmental > Aquatic > Marine > Hydrothermal vents >... | reverse complement strand
AATTTCTAAACGCCCTATTTATTTATTACAGAATCATCAGTAGAATTTCGAGATGCATCACATTTATGGGGAAAAGATACACTTGAAACATATGATTTACTAGGAATTAAGAGTAAAAAGGATATCGATGTATTAGTTATAGGCCCAGCTGGCGAAAATAAAGTAAAATTCGCTAATATTCAAAATAATAAACACCATTCTGCAGGAAGATGTGGTCCTGGTGCTGTAATGGGATCTAAAAAACTTAAAGCAATAATTTTTTCAGGTACAAAAAGACCTGCCTTAAATAAAAACCCTGAATTTAGAAAATTAGTTAAGAAAGTTATTAATAAAATTCATGATAGAGAAGATCTTTATGGAAGTAATGGCATTTATAGAAAATTAGGTACTCCATCAATCGTTGAGTGGACAAATGAATTAGGATGCTTTCCTACCAGATATTTTACTGCAGGATACTCTGAATATAGTAAAAATTTTGATGCATATGCTATAATCAACCAAATTCTTAAAAAACGAACTGGATGTTGGAATTGCCCATTTACTTGTAGTAAATATGTAGAAGTTGAAGAGGGACCATTCAAATGTAATTTAGAAGGCCCAGAATATGAAACAATTGCTGTTTTTGGTGGTATCTGTGATATTCGAGATATTAAAGCTATCGCTAAATTAAATGAATATTGTGATAGAATGGGAATTGATACGATAACAGCTGGAAATTTGTGTGGACTTGCTATTGAAGCAAAACATCTTGGTATTCTTCCGGATAATAATAAATTTAAATTAGATTATAATAAACCATTAGAACTTTTAAAATTTTTAAATGATATAGTTTATAGAAAAGGAATTGGAAATGATTTTGCTGAAGGAATAAAATATATTTCAAAAAAGTACCATTTAGAGGATATCGCAATGCATGTAAAAGGACTAGAATTTCCTGGCTATGACCCAAGAGCTTTCCGAGGGTTTGCAATTAGTTATGGCGTATCGCCTGAAGGAGCTACGCACCTACGCTCCACATTTCATAATATTGAACGCAATTTACCGGATTATCTAAGTTATGAAAATAAAGTTGCCCCGATGATTGAACAAGAAGATAAAATGGCATTAATTGATTCATTGATTGTTTGCAAATTTATTAGGGATATCCTTGATTGGGATTTATTTGCCGAAATTTATAATGTCATTTTTAATGCTAAAATTAATAAAGATAAAATCAGAAATATTGCATCAGAAATAATCACATTAAGTAGAAAATTCAATATTAGAGAAGGATTCTCAAGAAAAGATGATTATATGCCTTCAAGAGTCTATAAAGAATCTATTACGACAAAATATGGTAAGAAATTAAATTTAGACTATGATAAATATGATAAAATGTTAGATGAATATTATTCTCTTCGGGGCTGGACGAAAGAAGGAATCCCGAAGGAATAATAAAAATGTCCTAATTTATTTATCCTTCCAAAAGAAACTATTTTTCTTTATTTCATTTAAATATTCTTCGATTTCAATTTGTTTGCGATCATTAGACCACTTGTAATGTTCTGCCATTAATTCAGCCACCTTTTTTGCAACATCAGCTTGAAATTTAGGATGGACTAACATCCATACCTCTGATCTACGATAAAGAACATCAATCAATTTTGGTGCAAATTCATGTTTTATAATGTAAAGAAATTCTCCAAGAATAAATGGTCTATCATTTATAATGCGTTCTTTTAGTTTTTCATTATCTTCAATTAACTTCATAATTTCATTTATCCCTTTTCCATATTCTTGATAAAGATGATCTAATATGTCTTCGTCCAGTTTATACTTCGATTTGTTTTTCTTCCATTCATCTCTAGAGTAGCTAATTAAATATGTCCTTTTTGTAAGATCTTTTTCAAATTTTAAAGCTAATGAATTAGAACTAATTAATTTTTGGACTAAGTCTTCACCCATTTTCCTGAAAATTGTTAATTTTCCACCTGAAATAGTTATTAAACCATTCGGAGATTCTAAAATCATATGTTTTCTTGAAACTTCACTTTCAGATTTCCCTTCTTCTCTTATTAATGGTCTTAACCCTGCATATGATGAAATAATATACTCATTATCGAGTTTTGATTTTGGAAAATAATATTTAACTGATCTTGTCATATAATCTGAATCTTCCTGACTGCAATATACTGCATCAAAAGAACCTTCATAATCTGTATCAGTAGTCCCTATTAAAACAAATTTACCTCTAGGGATACAGAAAAAATGTCGCCCATCATCAATACTTCGAATTATAACTGCATTATTACATCCAATACTCTCTTCAGGAACTACAATATGTACTCCTTTAGTAGGTCTAATCAATTTTTTATCTCTATTTTTTAGAAAGTTATCTACCCATATACCAGTTGCATTTACTACTTTCTTAGTATCAACTATAAACTTATCATCATTCAATTTATCATGAACTTTTAACCCAACAATTTTATTTTCTTTTTCGATAAAATCTTCTACATTAACATAATTTATAGCATATCCACCATAATATACTCCTTCTTTAATTGTTTCTAATGTTAATCTCGCATCATTAATATTTGTATCATAATAAATTCCTCCACCTTTTCCCTTAGTAGTATCAAAATTAAGGTTGGGTTCTAATTCCATTAACTCTTCTTGTGAAACCCATCTATATGGTTTATAATTCTTATTTTCAGCAAGTTTGTCATAAATACTTAAACCCATCTTTATCGTACTTTTAGATTCAAATTTTTTAAATGCACAAAATAAAAATGATCGGGGACGAACTAAATTCTGAAAATCATTCCTAAGCCAATCTCGTTCATTTTCAGACTCTTTAACAAGATCAAATTCTCCTTGTGCTAAATATCTTATACCTCCATGTGCTAATTTTGTTGATCTATTTGAAGTACCAAATGCAAAATCATTACTTTCTATTAATGCTATTTTTAAATTCTTATTTTGGACAGAATTTCGTATCATAATATCCCTAAAAATCCCTGCCCCTGTTATTCCACCACCAATAATTATTATATCAAATTTTTCTTCCTTCAATTTCTTTACATATCTAATTCGCTCTTTTGCATCCCATTTTATATTTTCAATTTTTTCATTCATCTTATATATACCTCACAAACATCACTTTAATTTAAATATCAAGTTAGAAATTAATCAAATATAGCAACCTTTTATAATTTTGATCAATCCGATTATTCTATTTTTAATTGTATTTCATATTTTATTTATAATTTATGAGTTTATTTAATTTCCCATACTAATTTTTTGGGAAATTGATATAGAAAATATTTACTTTTACCTTTTAGATATAAAACTTAATTCTTCAATTTTTTTAAGAATATTTATTTGTTTTTTATGAATCTTAAAAAAATTACAGTTTTTTAACCTTTAATAAGATATATTTAAAGAATTTTATATTTCTGATTAATTTAATAGTAAATATATGGATATTTGAAGATATTCTAATCTCAAATTATCAGTAGATAATATAAATTTCGTTTTTTTATGACATAAAGTTGTGTTAATAAATCTTTTTTAAAAATTTAATAATGTATGAATTTTTATTCCAGAAATAATTTAGAAATGGTCGAACGCTAAATGGAGATAGAAAAAAAGTTAAATGATATTTATTCAAATTCTCAAAAATTATTTGTAATTACCTTTAAAAAAAATTATCCAAATTCAGAATTTCTATTGAAATTATTGGAGCATATAAATATTTTTAACCCCGTATTTTTTATTAAAAAGGCTACCGATTTACAATTAATGGAGATATTAGAAAAATTAGATTTTATAAATAATTACAAGTCAATAATCCCTTTTTTTTATATCGAATTAAATGGAACAGAACTTAAAAATTTCAATGATTGGGTCAAAAGAAAAAATTATTTTGATTATATGCGGTTTTTCCCAGTAATTTTAATTGAAGATACTATTAGTTTAGAAGATATTTTGAATTTAATTAAAATTTATAACATTTATAATGTAAGTTTTGATCTTTCAAGATTAACTTATTTGGAAATTTATAATATGTTAGATATCTTACAAAATTCGAGTATTAAAGAAAATTGTATCATTTTTATAAATAAAAACAATGATCAAAGTTTTTTAAAAAATCTCACAAAATATTCAATTCCCATTTATTTTATTCCCGAATGATGAATAAAAATGATAATATTAATGAATGTCCCAAATAAATATCCATTCGTCAATCCCAAGCACCCTCCTTTAGGATTAGGATATATATGTAGTTATTTGAAATCAAAAAATATAGACGCGGAAATTTATGATTTGGGTGCGTACCCACTATCAATAAATAAGGCAATAGATTTAATGCTTGGTTCAAAACCAGAAATTGTTGGTCTAACTTGTTATGAGCAAAATTATTTTTTAATTCGTAGGTTCTGTGAATTATTAAAGAAAAAGGATATCTCAATTAAAACGGTAATTGGCGGACCAGCTGCAACATTTGCATATAAAAAAATTTTAGTTGATACTCCCTATATTGATTTTTGTGTGCAGGGAGAAGGTGAATATACTCTTTTAGAATTATATAATAATTTGAATGGAACCTCTGATGATTTCTATAATATAAAAGGAATCAGTTTCAAAAATAAAAATGAGATAATTACAACAGAGAATAGACCATTCATAAAAAACTTAGATTCAATACCTTCGCCCTACCTGGAAAGAATATTTGATATGAAATATTATGATATGGCTAATCTAATTTCAGGTAGAGGATGCCCAATGAAATGTATCTATTGTACATGTGGAGCAATGTTCGGTGGAGTAAGATTTCATTCACCAAAAAGAATACTAGAGGAAATAGATTATCTTTATGAATTAAATAATAAGATTCATTGGCAGAAAGGTCCATTTCTATTTACTTTTATTGACGATACTCTTACAATTTCAAAAAAGCAAATAAATAGTATTTTAGATGGATTAGAAAAACGTAATTATAATATTTCATGGGCTGGAGAAACCCGTATTATGCAAATTACAAAAGAAATCCTAGTTAGAATGAAAAATAATGGATTAAAATCAGTTACATTCGGACTGGAAAGTGCAGATCCCTATGTATTAAAAATTTTGAAAAAAGTCAGCTCAAAAGGGGACGATTTAACTGTTGAAAAAAAATTTCTTGAAAAATTTAAGGAGGTAATAAAATGGACTAAAGAATTGAAAATTCAAACATTTGTAAGTTTTATACTTGGAAGCCCATTTGAAACCTACGAAAATGCTAAAAAAACAATCGAATTTTGTTCTAAAAATCAAAAAGAATTCGGAATTATCCCTATACCAAACATATTGGTACCATTTCATGGAACAGAAGTATTTAAAAGATATAAGGAATTTGATATGTCGGTTAAAGAACATCCAGACTTTTTATTACCTTATTACATAAATAAATATTCTAAAATAGATATAAAACATATTATTGAATTAATTCCGAAGGATTCTCAATTTTTCGTATTTGATGAAATATTTTCCAGAAGTTTACATGTATTCAAAAAACTAAAAAAGAAAGAATTTTTCAAAAGCTCCGAGGAATTTAGAAAATTTCTTTTAAAAAAGCAATTTATTAGTCCAGAAATTCCTTCAGGTGTGTACTAATTAAAATAAGTTTAAAAATTAACTCTTAAAAAAGATGTGAATTTATTTTGGCATATATTTGTTAATATCCTCTTTAAATACTTTTTCAATGGTTTTATTTGCCCCTGGTGTATCCAGTTCAATATTTCTTTTTATATTTTTATCTTCTCTTAATATTTGTTTATAGACTTCGCTTTGGACAATCAATCTTTGGACTTCATTAGATCCAGTCCAAATGGTACCAAGTCTCGCATCTCTAAATAGACGTTCAATAGGATAAACATCTGTATATCCAATACCTCCCAAAATTTGCATGGCTTCTGAAGCTGTCCTAAACCCTGCTTCGGTCGAAAAATATTTTGCCATACTGACTTCTTTTCTACAAGATAATTTTGCATCGGCACGTTTAGCTGCATGATAAGTTAGCCCACGAGAGGCATCTAATAAAGTGGCGCATTCAGCTATTTTAAAATTAATACCTTCAAATCTGGATATTGGTCTACCAAAAGCTTCTCTTTTAGCTGAATACCTTACAGCTAGCTCTAAGCAAGCCCTTCCAATTCCAATAGCACCTGCTGCTGTAGTTAATCGCTCTGGAATCATCATTTGATTAAAAATTTCTGCACCTTTATTAAGTGTACCAATTAAATTTTCCTCTGGAACCTCAAGATCTTTGAATATTATTCTTGCAGCACCCATCCCCCGGCAGCCCATTAATTGATATTGCTCTTCTACTTTTACTCCAAAATCACGCTCAACTATAAAAGCACTTAATGACTCATGGGGTGGAGAATTAAAATCAGTTTTTGCATAAATAATAAACCAATCAGCACCCACTCCACCAGCTACAAACCTTTTTTCACCATTCAAAATGAATTTATCGCCTTTTTTAACTGCAGTGGTTATTGTCCCAAAAAAGTCAGATCCACTACGCGGCTCTGTTAGCCCTTCTGCACAAATTAAATCCCCGTTTAACGTTGGTTTTAAATACCTTTCCTTCTGCTCTTTAGTACCAAAAATATTTAATGCTTCACCACAAATTGAAGGTAATGCATATGCACACGAAACCCCAATACCCAAAACTCCAACTTCCTCTAATGCTAAAATTTCATGCGTCCAATTTAAGCCTCTACCACCATATTCTTTAGGAAATCTCAAGCCAATTAAATTTCTTTTTGTTGCTTTTTTTATAAATTCATAAGGATATTCCTGCTCATTTGAATCCATTTTTATTAATAATTCAGGTTCTACTTCATCACGAACGAATTTTCTAACCTCATCTCTAAGCTTTTTATGACTTTCGTCTAATAAAACTTCATACATATTAATCACGCATTGTATTTTTTATAATTATATCTTTTTTTATTTTTATTATAACAATTATTATTTGTTCTTTCTAATATTTTATTTTATTCTTAATTTAATTGTAGTTTTACAAATTCCATTGCTGATTAAGAAAACAAATGTTTAATATATTCATAGCTTCTAATTTCTATCTTGGTAATATTGATGAATATATCTTTTAGTTAACACCTTTTTCACTTCAATCATTCTATTATATTCTCTTTCATTATTTTAATTACCTTTTTATACCAAACCATAACTTTAAATTCATCTAAGTTTTCTAAAATTAATTTTTCAATATTTGTATTATTTTCCATACAATATTCTTTTATAATTTCATGAACGCTCATACTATCCCCAAATTTAAACCCATTCTTCTTTATTACCTTAACTATTTGTATTTCTAAATTCTCTGATATTTGAATGTTCCAGATCTCTTTTTTCGGATATTTGTTTACTCTTATTATTATTTTATTGCTATAAAATTCTAATTTCGGTTTAATATTATGTAATTTATATGGTGTATTTAAGTAGTATTGAATTATCTCTTTTAATATTTCATTAAGATCACCTCTATCCCTATCTGTTATCAATCCTATAATTCTGACTGATCTTTCCGTTAGAATTTGTCTTAAAAATCTCGAAAATTTCTTTCTTAAATTATCAAACCCTTCTGACTTACAAATAATATATTCTTTTAATTTGTTTATTCTTAAAAATCCGATTAAATGATCAAAATTCGTTATCTCTAAATTATTTTCCTTGATATCCTGATATTTTGTTAATGTATAATTTATAAATATAGAATCTTTTTTCCTTCGCAAAAAATTATATATACCAAGTTTAAATGCCCCTTAAATCTAACCTTAAATCCCTTAATTCTTCTATTGCTTCAGTACCATTTAATACTTCATAATTTATTTCAAATTCTTTTTCATCTCGGTATAACCTTACTATTTTTATTATATTTGGGTCAAGTTCTAATAAAAAATCTATAAATTCTATATTGTGAGTTGAGATAAAATATTGAATATTCATCTTTTTTACTGAATTTATTATCTCATTCGCTAAAATACCCAAATAGCCGGGGTGTTTATTATTTTCTGGCTCTTCTATCAAAATAATTCCATTCTTATTTAATATTAATAACGCCAAGATTAACATTTGAGATATAAATTCGTCCCCAAATGATTTTACATGTACCATTTCTGGATGATTTCTTATATGCAAATATATTTCACCCTCCGAAGTAATGATATTTTCTATGTAATCATAATTTCTCTTTAACATTGCTAAATAATCATTAAAATTATTTTTATTTTTTATTATTTTTTTTAATAGTTACTTTAATTTAAAATATGAAATTTCTCCTAAATATTCTATTTCATTTATTTTTTTATCCGTACCAGTCTTTTTACTGTCTCTAAATGGAATTTTTATTATATCCTTAATTTTTAGAATGCTTTTTAGATATATCTCTTTCATCTCTAAATTATCCTCCACATATCTCTTAATATCATTAATGGAATTCTTTATATTTCTACCACCGCCTAAAAACGCATAATTTTTTATTCCACTTATCTCATTTTTATATGCTATATAAATCGAAAATTTTTCTAATAACTCCTCTTTTAACATTTCTATTTTTTTATCAATATTTTCCATTATAATTTTGTTATCTGTTTTTATTTTTTTACTTATAAAATTTCTAAGTTCTAACTTAATCTCATTTATAAACAGATTTTTGAATTTCTCTAATATATATGATAACTCTAAACTTCCGACTCTACTTGAAAATTCTTCCAAACTTTTTGATATAAATAATTCTGATTTTAATCTACCGCCTCTTACACTTATTCTGCAATTATTACTATCATAATTTATAATACTTGCCAGCTCATTAAAGCCACCTCTATTTTTTATTATTTCTTCTAATATACTACCTTTTTTCATCCCATTCCAACAATTCTCTCCATTTATTCCCAATATTAATGACTCTTATATTGAAGATTTCTCCGTATTATTCCGTCCAACAAATATTGTTATTGGTTTCACTTCTTTAATCTCGAATTTGTCTATACACCGATATTTCTCTACTCTTATTTCTTGTATTTTCATTTTTAATCATTTATTTATATTCTTTTTTTACTATGTAAATAAAAGATTTTGATTGGATATGAATTTTGGTAAAAATTCATTGTTCGTTTATTTTTTTTCATCTTTTATTATCTTTTATCTAATTTTTTTTGCATTGAATAATGATATATTTTATTCTATCTGTCTTCGTATTAAAATTATTCTTATTATAGATTTAAAATCTTGTATATTTTTTATAAATTATTAAAATCTTGCAATTATTATTATAATAGGGATCTTTTAAGTGGTTATTTTGAAAGATATTTGAAGTATGATAAATTTAATAAAATGGATAATGAGCGCCATAAACGATATAATAGAATTTATTTTTCTTATTATCAGATTTTCAAAAAAAAGAACTCGGAAAATGTAATTAATTAGGATAAAAGAGGATTATTTTTGATAATAATTGGAGATCATTTATAACATTTAATTACTTTTCTATATTAGATTATATTAATAGGTATATTAATAATATTTCTTTTCCAGGATATTTTCAGGTTATAATATAAAAAACTAAGAAGTAAATTATATATTAACGAGTATAGGGGGCAATTAAGTGTTTAAATTATTGATGTATCAGCTTAATCTTAAACTAAAAATGATTAAAAATACCGAATGATACAAAGAGATAAAAATTTAAATAAAATAAGATTTCAAATATTAACAAATAAAAGAAAAAATAGAATTTAAAATTTATGTGTAATTTTTTCATTTATAATTTTTTCTGCTTCAAGTGCTCTAATTATTTTTTGAATTTCAATTACAGCTTGTGGATAAACCTTCATATATGGAGTTAATCCAGTAAATTGTTCCTCTCTTGTCGTTAAAGTAGGGAGACCTCGCGGTCCAAAATACATTGTTTCGTTAGTTTTTTGTAGTCCATCTAAATAATTTTTAAGAAATTCAATTTGTTCATCAATTGAGTCCATTTTTGAGATTATTCTTTTAATATTTTCAAGGTCAAAACCTGGGACTCTTTCACATTTTTTACCGCCTTTTAAGAAACGCAATGCTCGATTTTTGTATAAACATTCGCTATGATATGTTTTAAAGGAGTCGACCAGTGCAGATTCAATTCTTTTATTTAATTCTTCGTCAAAATCAAGGCCATTTTCTTCGCATATTTCTTTAAATAATTCAAGATATTTTTTATTAATTTTTATCTTCAATGCTTCGATTTTTGAATTTTTATCATCATAAATTTCTTCTGAAACTGTCATAAATTTCACCTACAAATGAGTTTATTATTCTGATTAAATTAAAATCATTAAAGGATTTAAACAATTTGTCTTCACCAACAATACTTATTTTGATAATAATAATTATCAAAAATTATTTGATATTAGACAATGAAAAGAAAATTTGTTAAAAAAATTTGTTTAACAATAGAAAAGTAAAATTGTCAAAAACATTTAAAGGAAAAATTTTTTTTATTATTATTTAAAGAAAAAAAGAATTATCAAATATGAAAAAAAAAGTAATCAAAAATTGGTTATTATAATAAACAGTAATGTTCATGTGGTATATGCAAAAAATAAAGGATGATAAAAAATATGGATATATATTCGATATTATCTCATCCATTGAGAAGAAAAATTCTATATATTTTGGATAAAGAAGGTTATCTACAATATACTGAATTAATGGAAAGATTAGGATTAGAAACAACAGGTCAATTAAATTTTCATTTAAAAAAATTAGGAACGCTTATTAATAAAGACAATAAATCTTATTTTCTCACGAAAGAAGGAAAAATGATAGTAAAACTAATGAATTTAAATGAGATGCTAATATCTGGAGAAGATATTGAATATTTAAATCCCAAATTTACCGAAATGAATAGGATTGGCGTGATAATTTGTAGCTGCAATACGCAAGTTGAAGAGCTTATTGATATTAAAGCCTTAAAAAATTATCTAACTAAAATAAAAAATGTAATTTCAGTAAGAATTTTTGATACATTATGTCAAGAGAAAAATTTACTCATGATAACAAACTGGGTAAAAGATAATTTTATTAATAAAATAGTGATAGCCGCATGTTCACCAAGGTCCCATCTACATGCTTTTGAACGAATTTTTGAGAGTATAGATAAATATAATATAGAAATTGCTAATATAAGAGAACAGTGTTGTTGGGTACATAAAGGTAATTCTAAACAGGCGCTTAAAAAAGCTCAACTTTTAATAGAAGCTGCGATTGAAAGAATATCCTTACAAACAAAATTAAATCTTAAAAAAGTTGAATTAATTAGAAGCGTAGCGATTTTAGGCGGCGGAATTGCAGGAATGACATTGGCATTAAACCTTGCAAGAGCCGGAATTAAAGTTTATTTAATAGAGAAAGCACCTACTTTAGGAGGAAAAGTAGCGCGTTGGGAACATATTTATGGTGTAGAAGATTGTTCTATCTGCTTTTTATCCGAATTAATAAGAGAATTAGCTAAAAATCCAAATATTGAAATTTTTACTAATACGACAATTGAACGAGTATCTGGCGAATTTGGAAATTTTACACTTGAGTTATTAAAAAAGCCTCGTTTTGTTGATGAAAAGCGCTGCACTGGATGTAAACAATGTATTGAAATATGTCCTATTGAAAAAAAAGACCAATATGAGTTTGGACTTAAAAATAGAAAGTTAATATATATCCCATTTATCCATTCATATCCTTATGCAGCTGTTATTGATGAAGAAGATATAATTAATTGTATTCATTGTAGGACATGCGAGAATATTTGTGTTAATAAAGCAATAAATCTAAACCAGCAACCTGAAAAACTCCAAATTAAAGTCGGGATTAAAGTTATTGCAATAGGAGCAGATCTCTATACAAATTTAAAAGAATACCATTATGACCCTAAAAGCGATATAATTACGTCTGCAGAATTTGAAAGGATATTAGCGAGTGATGGACCAACTTCAGGTAATCTTATTAGGCTTTCCAATAAAAAGCCTCCTAAAACTATTTCAATAATTCAAACAGTTTGTAATGAAAATTACATTGGCGAATTTTGCGATTATCTTGCTTTAAAATATTTAGAAACAATAAAAATAAGATGCCCTGAATGCAAGGTTAATATTTTTTATGAAATAAACAAGAGAAAAAATAAATTCTTATTAGACCCCATGGATAAAAGAGTACATTATGTAAAAAAGATTGAAATTTTAAAAAGTGGAAATAAAAAATTCGTTATTACTGACGAGAATAAATATGAAAGCGATTTAATTATATTAAATATTAATTTAATTCCTAATAAAGACTTACCCAATCTTAGAAAAACTTTTGATTTTACTGTAAATGAAAATGGGTTTATGAGCAAAGAAACTTTGGCATCAGGAATTTATGGGATTGGAACAATAATGGGCCCTTTAAGTTATCAAAGTACGGTCTCTCAAGCTAATAAATTAGCAATTGAAATTATTTCGTTATTATCAAAGGATTATGTAATAGCTGAACCCAGCGGAATTGAAATTAATGAAGATAAATGTGGTTATTGTGGGCTATGTACATTATCATGTCATTACAATGCAATTTCTATTGAAGAAAACCGAATAAATGTTGATAGATTCAAATGTAAAGGTTGCGGGACATGTGTTAGTATTTGTCCCACTGGCGCTATTAAAATGAATATTGATATGAACGAGAAAATTCTTAAAACAATTGAAGTTTATTCAAAATATCCTGAAAAACCAAAAATTATTGCTTTTTGTTGTCAATCATGTGGTTATGCAGCAGCAGATGAAGCGGGACTTAAAAAAATAGCATATACTCCCAATATATTTATCGTTAAAGTCCCGTGTACTGGTAGAGTTGATACTTTTTTTATTTTAAAATCATTTGAACTAGGATTTGATGGGGTTATGGTAATTGGATGTAAACCAAATTCTTGTAGATTTATTAACGGGGCGGAAATCATATCTAAAAAGATACAAATGATTAAAGAAGTATTTGGTGATAAGATTAAAGATCGTTTAATTCACAAATCTTTAAATGCAGTCGAAGGGAATATCTTTGCTAAAACTGTTAACCAATTTTATGAAAAATTAAAGGAGGAAGAATTAAATGAAACCTAAATTTTCAATTATTTCATTAACTTCATGCTCCGGCTGCATTAGCGCATTAATATCGTTAGATATTTTTGAAGATTTCTTAGAAAAAGTTGATTTACTTTATTTTCCATTTATAATGGACGAAAAACGAATCGAAGAGTGTGATATATTTTTAATAGAAGGGTGTGTTATTGACGATGAACAAATTAAATTATTAAAACAAATAAGAAGAAAAGCAAGAAAAGTGGTTGCATTTGGGACATGCGCAGCATTTGGAGGAATATTAAATTTATCAGAAGATATAAATGGAGAACCAATTTCTAATTATATTGAAATTGATGGAATAATCCCGGGCTGCCCACCTCCTTTAAAGATATTGGGCAATTCACTTATTAATTTATTAGAAAATAAGAAAATTGTACTTCCAGAAAAGAATTTATGTTATGACTGTCCTCTTAAGGAAAATATTCAGAAAAATTTTGAAATTTCTATTGATGAATTAATGGACGAAGGGTATAAGACGGAGAAAGTAATACCTAAATGTTTCTTGGAAAAAAATATATTGTGTTTAGGACCTATTACAAGAGCTGGTTGTGATTGTAGCTGTATAAAATTAGGTATACCTTGTGAAGGATGTATGGGGCCACTTAAACAGGATTATACCTCAATAATAATAAATTTTCTTAGTTTACTTAATCTTTCAGATGATTTAAGAAAATATAAAAGCATATTTTTTCGTTTTTCAAAACCTAATTTATAAAGTTGATAAAAATGAATGTTGAAATAGATTTATGTACAAGAGTAGAAGGACAGGGACGAATATATTATAGCTTCCAGAATGGACAAATTTCAAGTGTAAATTTTGAAGTATATGGATTTAGAAATTTTGAAAATCTTCTAGTAAATAAAAAATTAATTGAAGTCCCAAGAATTACTTCAAGAATATGCGGATTATGTCATGTAGCTCAAAGTATTGTAAGTTGTAAAGCAATTGAAAACATGTTTAATATTACACCTTCAAAACATACAGTCTTATTAAGGCGTCTTTTAATGACCGGCGATTATATTAAGTCTCATATTGCACATATCTTTTTTCAAACATTCTCAGACCTTCTTTATATATTACGAGAGGAGAAAAAAAATATTGCCCCAAATGAAATAATCAAATATGACCCAGAAATAACATCACATGCTTTCAATTTAATTAAATATAGTTCAGCCATTGTAAATATCCTTGGTGGTAGGTTCATACACCCTGTCACGCCTGCAATTGGCGGCTTTTATTATACACCATCTAAAAGGAACATAGAATCACTTAAAAAATATTTTGCAGAATCATTTAACAGTTTGAAAATAATAATAAAAAAATTTATAGATTTATTCCATAAAATCTCACCACCTGATGAATTCTCATTTGGAAATCCTGTTTTTATGGGGTTAAACAATGACTCTTATTTTGATATTTATGAAGGTATAATAAGAATTAAAGATAATGATGGGATATTATCTTATTTTGATGTAAATAAATATACCGACTATTTAAAAAGAGAAGACAGGGCAGAAATATATATCAATTTTAATGGACAAAAAGAATTATTTGTTGGCCCAATTGGTCGGTATAATATTGTAGAAAATTATGGAAATGGTATTGTAGATAACTATTTAGATTATTTTAATAAAACTTGGAAATCCAGTTTGCTTTTCTCTAATTTTTTAGCTTTATTCGAATTATTGATTTTAATCGATCAAGGAATATCCATCTTAAATGATCAAAAATTAACTAGACCTGAACCGACTAATTCAACGAACATTATAAAAAAGAGAGAAGGTATTGGCGTTTTGGAAGCTCCAAGAGGGCTTTTAATACATGATTATAAAGTAAATGAAAATAAAAACATTTTAGACAAAGCTAGGCTTTTTATCCCCACTGAGATGAATATTCCTTTAATAAATAAAATACTCACCCGATATTGTAAGAATTTTTACTCTACAACTCAAGATTTAGATAGAATGAAATATAATGCACAAATTATATTGAGAAGTTTTGATCCTTGTATATCTTGTGCAACACATTTTGTTAATAAAATTGATTGTAAAAGATGTGAATAAAAATGGTTGAAAATGAAAAAAATAAATTGAATGAAAATGAATTATTAACAAGAATAAAATATGTAGCTAAGCTAAAAAGTGTGGACGAAAAATATATTGAAAATTTAAAGAAAATCGGAATTCATCCTTGCTATTCTGAAAATGCACATTTCAATGTAGCAAGAATTCATCTTCCAGTAGCTCCCCGTTGTAATATACAATGTAGATATTGCAAACGCGATTTAAATAAAGTAGAATATCGTCCAGGAGTAAGTAAAGCAATTATGACACCACAAGAAGCTTTAAAATATTTAGATGATAATTTAAAAAAGATACCTAAATTAAAAGTTGTGGGAATTGCTGGACCTGGAGAACCTCTTGCAAACCCTGAAACATTTCAAACTTTCGAACTTGTTAAAAAGAAATATCCTGAATTAGTACTATGTCTTGCTACCAATGGACTGGCACTGCCAAAGACTGTGGATCGATTAGCAGAATTAAGTATAACTAATATCACGGTTACAATTAATACAATTGATCCCAAAATCTCTCCTAAAATTTATGAATTTGTAATATACAATGGTAAAAAATATGTTGGCGAGGAAGCTGGAAAAATATTACTAAAAAATCAATTAAAAGGAATCGAATTGGCTTCAAAAAGAGATATTTTAGTAAGAATTAATACTGTTTTAATCCCAACAATTAATTTAAACCAAATTGAAGCCATTTCAAGAGAAGCCGCAAAAAGAAATGCCATAATTCACAATATAATGCCCTTAATACCAATATATCAATTTAAGAATTTAAGACCACCATCTCATAATGAAATGAAAGAAGCAAGACAAAAATCACAAAAATATTTACCTCAATTTAGATTATGTAAACAATGTAGAGCTGACGCAGTAGGTATTCCTGGGCTCGAAAAAAGAGGAATAATTAGTAATGATAGCCAAATCTATCTCAGATTTCATGGTTAAAAAAATGGACGGTCGATATTAAATATAATTTACTCATTTTTTTTTATATTAAATAATAATATTTTTTTAGGAATTAAATAAATTATTAAATTTAAATCATCAAATTTTTTAAATTAAAAAATAAAAAGAATATTAAAAATTTATAATTTTAAGATGAATTCATAATGATCAATCTAAAAAACAAGGTCATAAAATATATTCCGTTTATAATCTTGGGCTGTTTTACTTTTGAAATGAGTATCATAGTAGG
>Ga0190360_1000836_pt1 | contig 16479 bp, 8 predicted proteins | sample 48721834_MG_FD_161271 | JGI IMG/M metagenome (GOLD analysis project Ga0190360, IMG submission 161271) | Hydrothermal vent microbial mat bacterial communities from Southern Trench, Guaymas Basin, Mexico - 4872-18-3-4_MG | ecosystem: Environmental > Aquatic > Marine > Hydrothermal vents > Microbial... | reverse complement strand
TTGAATGACAATGAAAATAATTCATATGAAAATAAATAGTGTAACCTATGTTGTGATAATTGCCCATTACTAAACTGTTACCTATGTTGTGATAATTTTGTGTAACCGATGTTATGATATTCTTCAATTATTCATTATCAAAAGCCCAGATCACTATGGTGGAATTGTGAAGACCTCGGAGGTTTCAGAAACCTCCCAGGTCTTGTCTTTTACGATGGGATGTTGGAGTGAATAAGGAAAAGTGAATAGGCCAGATGCCATTGCTTTGTGCGATGGCATTTGTTTTTAAAAAAAATAATTGCTTGCAAAAATAGCCATATAAGATTAAATTCTAAAAATTGACATCTAAGGAGTCAGCAATTGAAGAAAAAGGTCGATTTAATGATTGCCCTTACTTGTGGAATTGCAGCATATTTGCTCTATGAGCTGACAAATGCAAGTGGTTTTTTCTGGGGAGATGGAGGAGAGTTCATCGCAGTAGCAAATACACTCGGTATCGGCCATTCATATGGTCATCCTCTTTTCTGGCTCTTGGGAAGAATATCCATAATGATGACTCCTTCGAATCCTGCTGCTGGTATGAACCACCTTGTGGCCCTTTTTTCAGCAGCAACTTGCAGTGTTGTTGCCCTCATTGCCTTAAACTGGTGTAAAGAGAAGTTTTCAATACTGCACAGGATGATAATAGTTTTTACAGTTACATTTATCTATGCAACTGCTGCTACGGTCTGGTCTCAGGCAAGCTATGTAGAAGTATACAACATTCAGGCATTTTTTATCGCTCTTTCACTCTATTTTCTTGACAGGTACTTTTTTCAAGGAAAGAGGAGCAGAGATATTTATGCTTCTGCATACTTCTTTGGTACTGCCGTGACACTTGGATTATATGTGCTGTTACTTTTAATAATTCCAATATTTATGATGGTTATAAAAAAAATCAGGGTTTCTGCAAAAGTGCTGTTAATATCTGTACTGTTTTTCTGTGCAGGAACTTCTATCTGGATATACCTATTCGTAAGATCGAATCTGGGTGCACCACTCTTAATTCAAAATGTAGATTCCCTGAAGAGCTTTATTTACTATATTGGAAGAAAAAGTTATGCACCAAGAGGGGTTGCAGGGCCAGCCGCACTAAGTATATCTTTAATAAAGACCCTGAAGATCTTAATAGAGAACATTGGAGTATGGGGAGTTCTGCTTATATTATTCTTTGCCGCAGATACTCTATTTTTTAAAAAAAGGGGAGGAGAGATTCTTTATGGCGCTGGTGCACTGGTTCTGATAATTCTGTATTGCATATTAATTCCATTAAACATGACCTTCAGGCAGATGGTTGGAATGGATGTTTATTTCATTCCTGCATATATTTGCTTGATACCAGTAATGAGTGCAGGAGCATCAAGACTAATGAAATTTTTAAAAACTAGATTACGATTCATATTGATATTGCCGATAGTTATAATTATCTGTGCAAGATGGCATGTTGTTGACATTTCAAAAAATTCTGTTGCAGAGGATTTCCGTAAATATCTTGTTTCAAATATCCCTGAATCTGCCAGTGTTCTTCCAGTATCAGACGAGGTTGTATATCCTCTATACTATTCTATATTTGCAATGAACAATCCAAAGAATTTCAATATTATCAGTGCAACACGGAAAGACACAACATCGACATGGTGGAGAAGATATGCAGGAAGAAAAGGAGTCTTTATTGAAATAGATGATCCATTTTTAAAGGGAATCAGCAGTATTGATAGTTTCATGATTGCAGGCCCATTCTTTACTACAATAGATGATTCAATTGCGGCACAAAACCTTGAGGCAAATTTTACTGCAAATTTTTCATTTGTAGACCAGGATCTAAAACTATTGAACGTTCAGGACAGGATAAATTTTGGTATGATCTGGTCGAGGAGAGGGATTTTCTGGTTTCATAAATTTAAGAAAGCTGCCCCAGGGAGCATAGAGGCAGAGAGAGCATTGAGACTATCCCTTGATGGACTTAGCAAGGCTTTTGCCCTTGATGATTTCTCTTTTTGCGGTGCACTTCATGCAAGCAACTTCGCACTTGTCCTGGTTTCTACAGGTAATCTCGATGAGGCTGAAAAGTTTGCAAAAAAGGCGGTTGTTATTAATAGATGTTCAGAGGAGGCATACAGGACTCTTTATGGAATAAGTTACAGGAAGGGTGATTACAAAAGATCGATCTATTATTTAAAAAAACTCTCGAGATTACGGCCAGAAAATGGAGAGATACACTTAGATATGGCTGCACTCTACTATTTTACAAATAGAGCAGAAAAGGCGAGGGAAGAGTATAAGAAAGGCATAGAATTGGGAGCAAGGGAGAGGGAAAAGTTGAGAGTTTTGCTGTTTGGAAAAGTAAGTAGTGAATAGTGAAAAGTAAAAAGTGAATAGTGAATAGGGAATAGTGAATAGGGAATAGGGAATAGGGAATAGTGGTTGTGGATATACAGTAATAGATTTTAAATTATGATTTCAGGAGGTCGCAGTTGAACAAGAGGATTGATTCAATGATTCCTTTATTTTGTGGAATTGTAGCCTATATAATCTATGAACTGACAAATGCAAGTGGGCTATACTGGGGTGATGGAGGAGAGTTTATAGCAGTTGCAAACACACTCGGCATAGGTCATCCATACGGACATCCACTTTTCTGGCTCTTAGGAAGAATATCAATAATGCTGAGTCCTTCGAATCCGGCTGGTGCAATGAATCATCTTGTGGCCATATTTTCAGCTGCAACATGTGTGGTAATAGCAATGATTGCACAAGGATGGGCAGGTCCCAGACTTTCAAGAGCACAGACAATAGTAGTAATCTTTTCGGTAACAGGATTGTATGCTACAGCTTCTACTGTATGGTCGCAGGCAAGCTATGTTGAGGTGTACAACATTCAGGCACTTTTCATCTCGCTTGCGGTCTATTTTTTAGATCGATATTTCAATCGAAATGAAAGGGTGTCAAATCTTATTGTTTCTGCATATTTCTTTGGAATAGCAGTAACACTCGGGCTATATGCGATTCTTTTATTAATGCTTCCTGTATCTATGTGGCTGTTTTTTAGAGAAAGAAGAAAAATCAGACTAAGTGTTATATCTATTTCTGTTCTCTTTTTTGTTCTAGGATTGACTCCCTGGCTATATCTTTTAATAAGATCATCTGTACAACCCGCTTTAATTGTTGAAAAGATAGATTCCTTTGCTGACTTTTTAAATTATTTGGGAAGAAAAAGCTATCTTACTGGATACAGAGCAGGACCAGTAATGATTCCACTTTCCTTTATAAGAACCTTTAAAATTTTTCTTAATAATCTTACTCTCTGGGGATTGATTTTATTCTGTTTTTCATTATGGTCAATTTTTTCTAATAAAAATAATAGAATGGTTTTATCATATCTGGTGGTTGTTTTACTGTTTATAATTATATTCAGTATCTCAATTCCATTAACACTTAACCATATCCAGATGATTGGAATGGATACATATTTCATTCCTGCTCTTATCCTGATAGTACCGATTTTGACAACAGGGACCTCAAAACTCGTTGCAATTCTTCGAAAACATCTCCAGCCTTTGATAATTCTTCCTTTAATAGTCATAATATGGGGAAGATGGCCTGATGTAGATATTTCAAAAGACAGGATCAATGAAAAATTTACTCAATACATGGTTTCCAATTTGCCGGAGGGGTCAAGAATATTTACGGTATCTGACGAGGTAACATATCCGCTATACTATTATGTATATGCACTCGGTAATGAGAAAAATTTTACTCTTATAAGAAGAGACTATTCTGATACTAGTACAATTGACTTATGGGAATATATTAAAAAGCCAAATACATTCTTTCAGATAGACAGCCGTATAATTAACAATATTAAAGATTTATCTGTATATCCAATTGCAGGACCATTTTTTACATCTATTATTGATTCTGCATCTGCAAAGAAACTCGAAACAGAGTTCAACAAAAATTTTCCTGTTAGAGAGATAGAAGATCTTTACAATTTTCACAAAGAGGACAATTTTTTCATGGGAAATATTTTTGGCCGCAGGGGGCTTTACTGGTTTAAACTTTTCACACAGGGGGATCTAAAGAGCGAGAGTACACAGGCGGCTTATAAAGAGGCAAACCTCGGCTTTTACAAGGCATTTTATCTTAATCGTTCGAATCTTTCTGGTGCAGAACATGGAAGTCTTCTGGCCTTTTCCCTGATTAATTCCAAAAGATTTAATGAGGCAGAAGAATATGCGGCTCAGGCATTAAGGATAAATCCTTATTCTCCAGCACCATATAAAGCATTTTATGCTATTTATGCTGAGAGGGGGGAATATCAAAAGGCTCTTTTTTATATAAATAAGGCATTGAAATTGAGACCCAAAGATGGAGATGCACATCTGGATATTGCAAATTGTTACTATTTTTTAAAACAAAGAGAGAAAGCGAGGAAGGAGTACAGGAAAGGCATAGAATTGGGAGCAGGAGAGAGAGAGAAGTTGAGAGTTTTGCTGTTTGGAAAAGTAAGTAGTGAATAGTGAAAAGTGAATAGTGAAAAGTGAAAAGTGAATAGTGAATAGGGAATAGTGAATAGGGAATAGGGAATAGGGAATAGTGAATAGTGAATAGTGAATAGGGAATAGGGAATAGGGAATAGGGAATAGGGAATAGGGAATAGGATATAGGATATAGGATATAGGATATAGGATATAGGGAATAGGGAATAGGATATAGGATATAGGATATAGGATATAGGATATAGGATATAGGATATAGGATATAGGATATAGGGTATAGGGTATAGGGTATAGAGTATATGGTATATGGTATATGGTATATGGTATGATTATGGATGTACAGTAATAGATTTTAATTAAGATTAATGGAGATTTAAATTGAATAAGAGGAGTAGTGAATTTATTTTTCCACTATTTTGTGGAGCTGCTGCATGTATTCTATATGAACTGACCAATGCTGGTGGACTCTTTTGGGGAGATGGAGGAGAGTTCATGGCTGTTTCCAGCACCCTCGGCATAGGTCATCCATACGGACATCCTCTTTTCTGGCTCTTAGGAAGAATAACGATAATGCTGAATCCTTCGAATCCGGCTGGTGCAATGAATCATCTTGTGGCCATATTTTCTTCTGCCACATGTGTTGTTGTAGCACTTATTGCTCAGAGGTGGTGTGATGACAGATTCTCCAGATTATACAGGAATGTTATAGTATTTACAGTCACCTTTATTTATGCCACATCTGTGACAGTCTGGTCGCAGGCCAGTTATGTAGAGGTGTACAACTTTCAAGCATTTTTTCTCTCTCTTTCAATTTATTTTCTTGACAGGTACTTTTTTGGTGATGGAGGAATAAGAGATATTTTTTGTTCAGCCTATTTTTTTGGAATATCTGTGACACTCGGTCTATATGTACTGTTTCTTTTGATTCTTCCCCTTTTGATAATTATAATTCAAAAAAGAAAAATACCTGTCAAGGTATTCATCATTTCAATAATTTTTTTCACCGCAGGATTATCTTTATGGATCTATCTACCGGTTAGATCGACAGTAGACCTCACACTCTATTTTAATAAAATCGTATCCATTAATACTTTTGTAAACTATCTTGGAAGAAAATTTTACTCAACTCTGGATACTGCGGGAATAGTTGCTTTCCCACTTACAATGTCAAGGGTTCTAAAAATATTATTCAAAGATCTTGGTATCTGGGGGATGATCATTTTAATTTCATTCTTATTTTCATCCAGCCTAAAGGATAAATATAATGGAGTAATTATATATTTTCTTAGTACAATATTAATAATTTTTATATTCGGTCTGTTGATCCCATTAAATATGACCTTTCGCCAGATGATCGAGATAAATGTTTACTTTATTCCTGTATATTTATTAATCATACCAGTACTTACTGTTGGTGCACAAAGAATTGCAGTTATATTGAAGTCACATTTAAAGTTGTTGATGATTTTACCGGTATTTATATCTGTTTTTATAAATATAAAAAAAGTGGCATTGAATGACCATCCTCTTGCCGAGAAGTTTAATAAATATTTAACATCAAATATACCTGATAGTTCTTTCATTGTTCCTGTATCTGATGGAGTTGCCTACTCATTATACTATTCACGGTATGCATTTAGAAATTTCAGACATTATAAATTTATTAGTGCAGAATCGAATGATTTAAATGAATCGTTGTTCAGGGAAATCGCAAGAAGAGGTGGTATGTTTATTGAGATCCATGAACCATTTCTGACAAAGATTGATTCATTAAAAAATTTCTCAATTGCAGGGCCATTCTTTGTATCAGCAAAGGACTCTTTAACAGCAAAAAGAATGGAAATAGAATTTGTTGATAAATTTTCTTTTGACGATACAGATTTATCCAGGCTTCATGTATCGGATAGAATTAATTTTGCCATGATGTGGGCAGAAAGGGGCGTGTTCTGGATTTATCGTTTCAGAAATAGTCCTCCAAACAGTAATGATGCAAAAGAGGCTTTTGAAACTGGTATTTCATACCTGTACAAAGCATGCAGACTGGACGATTTCAGTTTTATTGGAGCAATGCATGCTGCAAATCTGGCTCTTATTTTAATACAGTCAGGGATTACTGACGATGTTGAAAGACTTGCAAGAAAGGCATTAAAAATAAATCCATTTTGTGTAAACGGCTATAGGGCCCTTGATCTGCTTTCAAGGGTAAGAAGCATAAAGTCCTCATCTCTTTTTAAGAAATAGAGAGTTTTTTTAATTAAAATATTATAAAGGAAGCAGGAATAACAAAACCAACTCTCTGGGCATCAGAACACGAGAGTATTAAAATCTCAGATAAGATATCATTAAATTGTATGGAATTGTAAAGATAAAAACTGAATTTATATTGCTAGTTGGGACTTATCCTGTGAGAATGCAGACCGAAGAATTCATAGATACACACAAGATCCTATAATTAAAATAGATTTTTTATTGATGGTACTGCGCTGAAAGTGCTGTGGATAAGATCAGCTTAAATCAAACCGATTCATTTGCACAGCATTACAATTCATACATCTTTTTATTTCTCTTGACATTGGAGAGATTCTTTATTATAATTTATTTAATATTAATTTTAAAGACAGCAGAATATGGTAGGGAAAATAATATCGCACCATAGGATTCTTGTAAAGATTGTAAAAGGGGGAATGAATGTTGTATTATCAAAAAGTAAGAAAATATGGCTATTTATGAAATTATCACAAATGATTATAATCTTAAAAATGGCAATCTTTAGTGTTAGCAATCGTACAATGTTTGTCTGGTTTTGTTTATAAATTTTTTCTTCGACCTCTCTCATGATTTATAGCCCAGCCATTAATTAAGCTGCTTTGTTATTTTATTTGTAAATCTATTGATCAATCACTTCTCTTATTTAAAAATAACATTGAAGAAAAATTAAAGTAAAGGGGTATTGGGGTAGATCGCATTCGAGTGTGTTGATGATAAATTTTGATAATAAATAGTTCGAATATGTAAAATAAAATAGGAGATTAAGAGTGGTTCTGAAAATTTCAGAAAACTCGGTTTAAACAGATTCATAACAGATTTTAAAAGGAGGGATTCCAAATGTTTAAAGCAAAAGTTTTTTTTATTAGTAAGTTAACATTCGCACTGTTATGTACCACGTTTATACTATTTATTATGTGTTCAAAAAAGAGTTCTGTTGCGCACGAAAATAGTAAGCCGGTGATTAAAAGTATTAAAGCAACCCCATCTCACATTGGTTACAGCGATTTCTCAGACTTAGTGGTCAATGCAACCGATAAAGATAAAGACGCTCTCACATATAGTTGGCAGTGTAGTTCTGGTTCATTTGTTGGCAGTTTCACATCTGACTCTGTGAGATGGAAATCACCAGATCAGTCTGGAACATTTAGGTCTTATGTTACAGTATCAGATGGTATCGACAGTACAACATCAAATGTTGATGTTCAGGTAATGGGATTATTTTTCGATGATTTTTCAAAAGATCTTACAGGCTGGACCAAATCTTTCTGCGACGGATGGATATCAGAAGAGGAAGCACATGTTAAGGGAAATAGAACTGGTTACTATGGAACGATGTATTCCAGTTTCAACTCAAGCTTTAAATTGGAAAGAGGTAATAAAGTTCAAAAAAATTACTCTTTGCTATACCCACAACCAGAATATACTGTGAAAATGAAGCTTGCACGAGTAGACTATTTTTCTTCTACTCATTATTTCGGACTATATACAAAGGTTAACGATACAGGATCAATAAGCATAGCATACTGGTGGTTCCTAATCTATCCAAGCTCAACACAGATAAACTGGGCCGTTGTTTGTTTTGTTTACAATTCATCTGGAGGAAGTACATGGGCATTGCTGGCTGAGGATTCAAAAGGATATTCTTCTTTAATCAATACGGGAGCCAATGAATGGAATGATGTTTCATGGAACATTGATGAGGATAAAACATTAACTATATATGTTAATAATCAATTTCTATATCAATCGGATGAGATTAGCAGTTTAGAGACTACATTTGGATTGTCAATTAATATGGATCTAGTCTGGGTAGGGGCAAGAACATATGGCGAAGAGTTTAAGATGGATGATGTCATAGTTGCTCAACCAGATGGAATAATTGCATTGGCAAATAAAAAGAGCAAATCGCAAAAAAACAATATTTCCTCTTTCAGTAATTATATTGATAATTTAACAAACACAAAAGGTGAGTTGAAGTTAAAAGCAGCAAGAGAGATTTTAGAAAAGATGTAGATTATTATGAACCCTGACAGGAATTTGAGTCCTGTCAGGGTTTAGGTTTAAATATATTCAAAAATTTATATGCGAATATCTCTTAATAGTAGGCAATAAGGTATATTTATTAATCGAATGATAGAACTTTCTCATCGATGGATAATATATTGTGGCTTTTGTCAAATAGGTAAACTTTTACCTTGAAATCGCCCTCTTCTTACCAATCTTTAACTGTAACGTTTACATTAAAAGTATGTTCAGCGGATCCCTTTATTATTGAAATAGTGGCCTTTGTATAGAAATAGTCAACCTTTTCTCCATCATTAAAACATAGATCAATTAGAATTGTTTTTTATTATATTTAAAATATAATTCGATGTCAAATTATTTTTTCCTTGACATAAATACAATAATTTTATATACTGCATATCAGTGATATATTAAAGGCGCCGGTCTGAAGTAAGCTTTTTGCCGAGGGGAGAGGCGAGAAGCAACTTTAGAATTTTAAGTTTAATGGCGCTTACTAAATTGAAGCCGGAATGCCTGAGAAATATTTTCTCTGCAAACCGGCTATTATTTTTTAGGGAGTCATAAATGGATCACGAAAAAGTAAAAAAATTTTTATTAATGGAAGACTTTAAACGATACGATAATGCATTGAGGCTATTATATGAAGAGAGCAGATCGTTAGGAATGATAATCGATACCGAAGGAATAATAAGGGATATTAATAAGGCAACAATTAATAGTCTTGGTTATTCCAGAAAGGAGTTTATTGGAAGATCGATCTTAGATTTCGTGGTCTATTCCCAGAAAAGGTTGATGGAGAAGCAGCTTGAAAAAGAGTTTAAGTGTGAAGAAACACCAGAAAGGGAGATTGATTTATATGCTAATGATGGTTCTATTCGTACAATACTATTTCATTCCAGAAAGATAATCTTATACGATAAAAACAAACCATCAGCAGTACTGTTACTTGGAAACGATGTTACAGATCAGGAAAGGGCAGAGGAAACAATAAAGAGAGAGAGGTCGTTTTCCTCGGCTATTCTGGATACCGCAGGAGCATTAATAATTGTGTTTGATCGGGAGGGCAGAATTCTTCGTTTCAATCGTGCCTGTTCCAGAACAACTAACTACTCCTTCGAAGAGGTAAAGGGAAAACATCTCTGGGATTTTCTATTAATTGATGAGGAAATCGATAGGATAAAAAAAGAATTTGAGATGCTGGCCTCCGGACTTCTTATTAAAAGGGGTGAGAGTCATCTGGTCACAAAACTTGGAGAACACAGGTTGGTTTCATGGTCAAATACAGTTCTTCTTAATGAATCTGACATTGTCGAGTACATAATATCAATAGGAATCGACATAACAGATCAGAGAAAGGCACTGGATGATCTGACCCAGTCTGAGAAGAAATACCGTGAACTTGTCGAAAAGGCAGGAGTAGCAATAGTTATTTTCGATAGAGATTGCAATATACAGTATTTTAATAAACATTTCACAGATCTTCTTGGATATGAAAAAAGCATTATGAAAAAGATTAAAATCAATAATATAATCCATGCCGATGATCTGGATAAGGTAAAAGAGTATCAGTACAGAAGAATCCATAATAAAAAACCTCCATCAATATATGAATTCAGAGCAATCAGAAAAGATGGATCAATAATTTATCTTGAAGCCCATGATGTAAACTTGAAAGAATATGGAAGGACAGTAGGCATTCGGTCATATATATGGGATGTAACTGAGAGAAAAAAGATAGAAGAAAAAATACGAAACTCTTTGAAAGAGAAAGATGTGCTCTTAAGAGAGATTCACCACAGGGTTAAAAATAATCTACAGGTAATCAAGAGCCTTTTAAGTCTGCAGTCCATGCATGTCAAAGACAAAGAAGCGCTAAAGGTTTTAGAAGACAGCCAGAATAGAGTACGCACCATGGCACTTGTACATGAAAAGCTTTATCAGTCAGAAGATTTCTCCAGGATAGATTTATCTGAATACAGCGAGGGCATTGCACGTAATTTATGCAGATCTAACCTCATAGACCAGTCAAGAGTAGAGATTGATATCGATGTAGGTAGTGTTTCGATAGGAGTAGATCAGGCCGTACCTTGTGGTTTGATTATAAATGAACTTGTTAGTAATGCACTCAAACATGCATTCCCCGATTCATTCAAAGGAAAGGGGAAAATAAGAATCGCATTAAGTCGTGTTAAGAATAAAGAAGTAGAATTAATCGTACAGGATAATGGTGTCGGCCTGCCAGGAGATATTGATATACATAATGTCGACTCTCTTGGACTGAAGCTTGTTTCCATACTGGCAGAAGATCAGCTCGATGGAAAACTGGATATAGTTAGAGGAAAAGGGACAATATTTAAAATCAAATTCAAGCTCACAAAATAATCATTAAACAATTTAACCCACCTTCCAGACAATTTACTACACAATAATTAATCAAAAATTAATTTGATATTGTAAATTGTTTTTAATATAATCTTAATATATTCTAATCATTCCAGATTGATAAAAAGTCATGGAGGCGGGCATGAAAGTAAAATCTACATCGGGTAGATGTGTTCTTTCTAGGAGGGGATTTTTCAAGATAGGGGGAGGAGTGCTTGCGGGTAGTATGGTAGCAGGATGCACTATTTCAAGAAAGGAGGAGAGCGAAAAAATTAAAAGATACAAGACTCTGGGCATGACGGGATTCAAGGTATCTGATATTGCACTTGGATGTGGTCCAGTAAAGGATGCCAATGTAGTAAGATATGCCTATGACAGAGGTATAAATTATTTCGATACAGCAGAAGGATACGGAAACGGAGCATCGGAGAAGGCAATAGGAAGGGCTATGAAATACATGGATCGGAAGAAGATATGGATAACAACAAAACTCAGGATTACAGATGAAGACAGTGAAAACAGAATAATCGACCGTGTGAGAAGATCTCTTGAGAGGTTAAATACAGATTATATCGATTCACTCTATATTTGGGGTGTTACAGATGCAAAGCTGCTGAACCATAAGGGTTTTCATTCAGCAGCCCGATTATTGAAGGCAGAAGGGAGATTAAAGCATATTGGTGTTTCCAGTCACGGACCAAGAAGAAAAGGCCAGGACAGCATGGAGAAGGTACTCTGCAGTGCTGCAGAAGACGGTCGGTTTGACTTGCTGCTCATGGTGTACAATTTCATGAACAGAGAGGAAGCAGAGAAGATCATAGCGGTTTGCAAGAAGAGAGGTGTTGGTACTACTGCAATGAAAACAAGACCAGGTGTTTTAGAGGTTGAATCATTTAATCCTGAAAATCCAACTGATCGTCAATCTGAGACCATAGAAAGAATGATGAAGAGAGGAATGAGCAGAGAAAAGGCAGTAGAAAGAATAAAGAAAATGATAGAGCAGCAACAGGAAACTTTGAAAAAGACAGAATCTTTCATAAAAAAGTATGGAATCAAGAGCAAAGATCAACTTGACAGGGTTAGTGTACAATGGGTACTAAATAATCCAGATATGGATACGGTTTGTATCGGAATGGCAGATTTTGAATCTATCGATAAATATATACCACTTTCAGGAACGAGCCTCAGTTTCGAAAGCAAAATGTTTTTGAAGGATTTTGAACTGGCCTACAACAATCTTTACTGCAGACACGGTTGTACAATCTGCACAGAGAACTGCAGTTATGATCTACCCGTAAGTACTATAATGCGGTATTCATACTATTTTAAGATTCAGGGAAGGGAAAAATATGCAATGGAAAAATATGCAGGACTTGGCAAATTAAATGGTTCTCTTTGTGAAACATGCAATGCTCCATGTGAGGTAAAATGTCCCTATGGAGTGGCCATTCAGAGCAATCTTTTAGCAGCACATTCAATACTGTCATTTGTGTAAATATTTTAAACATAGAAAGGGAAAAATGATGGAAGGAAAAAAAGCACAATATTTTGTTTGGTGCTTCATTGCAGTGCTATTTGTATCTGTTGCTGCAGGAACAGAAAAATTTGATTCTTCAATTTTTTCTGGTATGAAAGCCAGAAGCATTGGACCTGCAGGAATGAGTGGACGAATAGCAGACATAGAAGCGGTTGTTTCGAATCCCAACATTATATATGTAGGAAGTGCAACAGGGGGGCTCTGGAAATCGACAAATGGCGGAACAACCTGGAAGCCGCTTTTTGATAAGCAGCCTGTATCATCGATTGGATCGATAGCTGTGTTTCAGAAGAATCCAAATATAGTCTGGGTGGGAACTGGAGAAGGGAATCCGCGAAACAGCGTTGGTGTTGGAAATGGAGTATTCAGGAGTATTGATGGTGGAAATACATGGAAGTTCATTGGGCTTGAAAATACAGAAAAGATTCACAGAATCATACTACATCCTGACAATCCCGAAGTTGCGTATGCGGCAGCATTGGGTACAACGTGGGGGGAAAACCCTGAAAGAGGAGTATATAAGACCACCGATGGAGGAAAGACCTGGAATAAAATACTCTATGTAGATGAAAAGACAGGTTGTTGTGATCTTGTAATGGATCCCTCAAATCCAAACAAACTATTTGCCGCCATGTGGCAACACAGAAGATGGCCCTGGTTTTTTAAATCTGGTGGGCCAGGAAGCGGCCTCTATGTTACATACGATGGAGGAGAGAATTGGAAAAAGATCAAACCAGAAGATGGTATCCCCAAGGGTGATCTCGGAAGGATCGGGATAGCAATTGCACAAAACAATCCTGATGTTGTTTATGCATTGATTGAAGCAAAGAAGAGTTGTCTATGCAGATCGAGTGACGGAGGAAGAAGCTGGAAGATTGTTAATAACAAAAACAATGTGAATGGAAGACCTTTTTACTATGCTGATTTAAGAGTAGACCCGGAAAATGAGAACAGGGTATACAGTCTTCAGACAAGACTTCTAGTGAGTGAAGATGGAGGAAAAACTTTTAATAGCATAAGATCACCGATACACTCTGATCATCATGCACTTTGGATAAATCCGGATGATGGAAGCCTTCTTATTGATGGGAGTGATGGTGGCGTCTCCATTAGTCGTGACAGGGGAAAGACCTGGCGTTTTATTGACAACATTCCAGTAGGCCAGTTCTATCACATAAATATTGATATGATGATACCATACAATATATATGGAGGAATGCAGGACAATGGATCCTGGCGAGGGCCGAGCAGCGTATGGGAAAATGGTGGAATAAGAAATTATCACTGGAACGAAGTCGGTTTCGGCGATGGATTTGCAACACTCTGCGATCCAACAGATCCAAACATCGGATATGCAATGTCACAGCAGGGGTATCTTATAAGATTCAATCTAACTACCGGCGAGAGAAAGGATATACGTCCTCCCTCTCCAGCCGATACAATCGAATTACGTTTTAACTGGAATGCTGCCATTGCGATAGACCCTTTTGATCCAAACACAATTTATTATGGAAGCCAGTTTGTGCATATGAGTACAGATAAAGGAGATAACTGGATAATAATCAGTCCCGATCTTACTACAAATGATCCTGATAAACAGAAGCAGAAAGAGAGTGGAGGATTGACACTCGATGTTACTGGTGCAGAAAATCATACAACAATAATAACAATTGCTCCCAGTCCACTAGAGAGAGGTGTCATCTGGGTTGGCACTGATGATGGAAATGTACAGATAACCAGAGATGGTGGCAAGAGCTGGCAAAATGTAGTAAAGAATATACCCGATCTTCCACCAAACACATGGTGTCCACATATAGAGGCTTCGAAGTTTGATGCATCGGTTGCATATGCAGTATTTGATGACCATAGAAGAAGCAACTGGAAGACTTATGTTTACAAAACAGAAGATTATGGACGCCACTGGAAAAGCCTTACGAAAAATGATCCTACAAAACAAACAAAATCATCGATAGATAGATGGGGTTTTGCACACACAATAGAGCAGGATCCTGTTGATAAAGATTTACTTTATCTGGGAACAGAATTTGGTCTGTATATCAGTTTCGATGATGGTGAAAACTGGATGAAGTGGACTCATGGATTGCCGACAGTTCCTGTAAGGGCACTAATTGTTCATCCAAGAGATCACGATCTTGTAATAGGAACACACGGGAGAGCGGCATTCATATTAGACAACATAGACCCACTTAGAGAGATTTCAGAGGATATAATTAAAAAGAGGCTCCATCTTTTCAAGACTCCTCCTGCATATCTGCACAGGATTAAGCAGGTAGATGGATACCATTTTCCTGCAGATGCAATTTATGAAGGAGAAAATAAACCATATGGTGCAATGCTGACATACTATATCAATCCTGATATTATAAAAGAGGATAAGAAGGAGTCAAATAAAAAGGTTGCGATAGAGATATTCGATAAAGATTCAAACCTTGTGCGCAAGATGAAGGGACCAATGAAAAAGGGAATAAACAGAGTTTACTGGAACTTAAAAAGAGATGGATTTAAGATGCCTATTATGAACGAAATGTACAGAGAATATGCTCCTTCTGGTCCAGAGATAGTACCGGGTAGATATCTTGTAAAGGTTAAAATAGGCGAGGATTGTGTATGGGGAAGCATTAAAGTGCTGCCAGATCCACGGGAGAATATCCCGATCAAAGATAGAGTAGAAAAGTATGAAACGCTGGTTCGTATTGGTAAAGACATAGAGATAATTGCAGAGGCGGTAAATAGGATAATCAAGACAAATAAGGCAATCGATATTGTGCTTAATGGTGTAAAGAGTAAAAAAGATTCGACTTCAAAACCATTGGCAGAGGCTGGAATGAAACTTAAAAAGAAACTAGCATCTGTTGGCAGATTATTTGTCGATATGCCTGGTGGAAAACAGGGAATCAGTGGAGAGGATAATGTTTCGAGAAAATTCTGGTATGTAAACAACTCGCTTAGTTCATCCTATGATAAACCGACATCATCTCAGATGACCTATCTGAAATATGCAGAGAAGGAGCTGAAAAATGTACTTGAAAAGTTTAACAGACTCTTTGATATAGATGTAAAGGAGTTTCATAAGAAAGTGGAAGAGTCGGGTTTTACGTTATTTGGGAATTTTAAGCCTTTGACAATGCAATAATAATAGTCGAAAAGATTTCGGAGCAGATATGAGAAAAGTAATTTTTATTCTGTTGTTTTTTACATCTATTTCAATCTATGGCAGCGATTTTAAGAGGATAGATGGATGGATTCGTGTGGGTAAGATAAAAACATACAATCCTGAAAATCTGTGGGAATATATCGATGGTGCAGCAGAGCTTTACTTAAAATATAATTTTCAGGAGCTTATGCTTTTTAATGTAAAAAAGAATGGTTTTAAGGTTACAATTTCTATCTACAACATGGGAACTCCTTTGAATGCGTTTGGAATATACAGGAGCGAACGACCTTCTAATGTTAAAGAAGTCGATGCTGGAACAGAAGCCGTGGCAATTCCACCATATCAACTGCTTTTACTTAAAAACAGGTATTACATCAAAATTGAACCCTACGAAGGAAAGATTACAGAGGTTATGGGGGAGGAGCTGTTGAAGGCAGTAGCCAGATCGATCCCTGGCGATGAGAGTTATCCTGCTGAACTTCAATGCCTTCCAAAGAAAAACAGAATTTTTGGAACAGAAGGTTTTGTAAAGGAGGCATATCTTGGATTATCGG
>Ga0190360_1000835_pt1 | contig 16492 bp, 12 predicted proteins | sample 48721834_MG_FD_161271 | JGI IMG/M metagenome (GOLD analysis project Ga0190360, IMG submission 161271) | Hydrothermal vent microbial mat bacterial communities from Southern Trench, Guaymas Basin, Mexico - 4872-18-3-4_MG | ecosystem: Environmental > Aquatic > Marine > Hydrothermal vents >... | reverse complement strand
ATTCTTTACAATTGTAGTTGGTTATACAAATATTGTTACCTATTTAAATGGAACATTACTTACTACTATAGATATATATTTTGATGAGATAATCAATATTACTGCATTCTATAATGATACTGCAATAGGTCAAGGAATAGAGTCGGCAAGCGTGAATATTACAGTCCTTTGGAATGATACAAGATATCAAATGGCTGAATTAGGTGGTGGAAATTATAGCTGGATCTTCAGAGCCCAAGATTGGTATAATAAAGTGGATTTGCCCTATGAATTTAATTTACTGATTAATGCTAGTAGGCCAGACAAACAATATGCAGAAAAAACAATTAAAATAAGAATAATAGAAAAATTAACAAATATTACAATTTATATGAATAAATCAATTGAATATAATATTACCTGCTATTATGGGACTAGCGTTCAAATTACTGCTTATTTTGAGGATTTAATAGATAATATTGGAATAATAAATGCTAAAGTGAATATAAGCGGAATTGAGATGACTGAAATTGGATTTGGTAATTATACATGGCTATTCCATGCAAATACGCTAGGGTTATTGAATTTTAAGGTAAATGGGACAAAACATGGTTATAAATATAATGAAACTTTTATTTCAATTAATGTAGTCTCCAGACCTACTAATATTATTCCATATATCAATGGACCATCGATAAATGAAACTTCAATTTATTTTGGAGAAAGTATCATTATTACTGCGTTTTACAACGACACCTACGATGGAATAGGTATTTCAAATGCAAAATTAAATATAACCCTTGGTCTAAATACCTGGTCAATGTCGGAATTAGGAGCAGGAAATTATTCATGGACTTTAATTGGTACTCAGATTGGAAATTTTCAATATACAATAAATGGAACGAAATATGGATTTATGAGTTCTGAAATAAAAATTATAGTTCATATTTTAGAATATCCAACAAATATTTCAATTTATGTTAATAATTCACTCACATTTAATTATACATTATACTATAATCAATCATGTACCATTACTGCATTTTATAATAATACTTTAAATGGGACAGGAATTCATGGCGCAGAGCTAAATATTTCCGATGAATTTAGCATTAATTCATGGAAAATGCAAGAAATAGGAAATGGGAATTATACCTGGACGTATAATGCCACTCAAATTGGAGACTTTAAATTCATAATAAACGGTTCAAAATATGGGTTCAAATTTAATAAGACAATTATTACAATCCATGTAATAAATTACCCGACTAATTATAGCGTCTACATAAATCAGTGTGTATTAGTAAATTATACCATATATTATAACCAATCTTGTAGAGTTTCTGTTCAATTTAATAATACATTTGATGGTTCTGGAATAATAAATGCTACTGCTATGGTTAATCTTGGATTAGATTCGTGGAAAATGCAAGAGATTGGGAATGGTAATTATACCTGGGTTTTCAACGCTACAAATATTGGAATACACTACCTGACTATTAATATATCGAAATACGGTTATTCAACAAAATTGATCAATATTACAATTAACGTGCTCAAAAGACTCACAAAATTAACGATTAAAATGAACGGGTCACAAGTTCTAGAATATTCACTTTATTATAACCAGTCAGTAATTATAGACCTGAATTATACTGATTTATTAACGGCTCAAGGACTCCCAAATGCAACTGTCAAGTTGAACTCCACGTCCTTTAAAGACCTTGGTAATGGAATATACAGACTAAAATATAATGGAACAGTAGTGAATAATTTTACATTTATAATTAATGCTACATTGAACTCAAACTATGAATCAAATATAACTATTATAAAAATTAGAGTTTTAAGCCGGCCAATTAAAGTTGAATTATATATTAATGGTGAATTAAAGGAACCTGAAGGATTAACTTTAATAATGAATTTAGGAGAAACTGTTAAGATTACAGTTATGTATAAAGACAATATAACGGGAAGACCAGTAAGTGGAGGCAACTTTTATGTTGATAATAAAAAGATTTTTGAAAACATGTCACAACCAGGACGATATGACTTTAATTTCACTGCAAATTTTACGGGCACCCATATTTTAAATATTACAATAGAAATTGTCGGATTTAAACTAACTTCGATCAGATTTGTAATCAATGTACCGTTTAAAAAAGTTGATTGGAGCTGGTTAATCGCTTTAATTGTGCTTTTTGTAATAATTGGAAGTATCAGTATAAGTAGTTATTATGTGATAAAACGTGGAAAACCATATATTATTTATAAAAAGGACAGGATTGAATTTATCATCAAGAAGTTTAATAGAGCCTTAAATTTACGTTGTATTATAATCACTGGTAGCTTAGAAGTAGAAGGGAAAAATAAAAAGAAGGAGATAAGTTATATTAGATGCTTTGAAGACCCTAATAAAACCGGAGTTAAAGATGAAATTAGAAAACTAAGCGGACAGAAGTACCAAGAAATCTCTGCATTAAAAGAAATAGAAATAGATGAAATAGACAATATCTATACAGATATCGGTAAAGTAAGAATTATGATATTAACTAAAATTTATGAAGATAAAGAGTTCAAAGACAACTTTATAAAGGCATGTAATGATATCAAAGAAGTTCTTGATAGTAAAAAATTAGACTATGAATTATTTGATGACATTTTTGATTTATACTTTAACTTAAAACTAATTTATCCATTTAAACTGACAAATGACCAAAAACGATTATCTAGTATATCAGATAAATTGAATAAATTAGCACTCAAGAAAATTCAAGAATATATTAATAAATCAATAAAAATACCTGAACATAAAATAAAATATAAAACATTTACTAAAAATACTGAAATTAATAATTTAGTAAAGCGCTTTAATCAATTAATTGGACAATATTATAGATTCCCAATTCCAGAAGATCAATTTTATATAACTGATATTTTACCAATATTAACGTCAGAGAAAAAAACCTCTTTAGAATCAATTCTTTTTAGTCTAATAGACTTTAGAAATAAAGGAATTATAATTCCGCAATTTAATAAGAACTTTTCTTTTGAGCTAGAAAGTAAACATAAGGAAGATTTCGATAAGACAGATAAAAAAGATACCTCAGATAAATTAAAAGAAACAGATGAAAAAGAAAGTAAAGAAATAAAAGAAAAAAATACTACAGAAAAAAGAATGAATGACCAAGATGAATTAGGAACACATGATGCCATTATAAATAAATTTAAAAATTTAATCGAAACATTACCTGGAAAATTTATTTCAAAAACAAAGATTGCAACTAAACTTAATATTAATGAGGAAACTGTGGAGGAATTAGCAGAAAAATATGGATATAAGACAACAAAAACAAGAGTTTATAAAGAAAAATTGTCCGACCATAAATGAACTACTTTAATTTTTATTTTCTCATATTTATTGAGTTTTTGTAAATTCTACTGCTATGTAAAATACTTATAAAATGATGAAGTTTCAAAAAGAGAATTTTATAAATGGTAATACAATAATTAAAATGAGATGTCTCCAATAGATTTAGATGAATTAAAAAGAGAATTACCAAGATTAATAAAAGAAAATGATGCAATAAAAGGAGCGATAATAACTGCATTATCAGGAGTAGTTGCAACAAGAGAAGATATTAAAGAAATAATAGACATAATGAACAAGCGTTTTGAAGAGGTTAATAAGCATTTTGAAAGTATGCAAAAACAAATGGACAAGCGTTTTGAAAGTATGCAAAAACAAATGGACAAGCGTTTTGAAAGTATGCAAAAACAAATGGACAAGCGTTTTGAAGAGGTTAATAAGCGTTTTGAAAGTATGCAAAAACAAATGGACAAGCGTTTTGAAGAGGTTAATAAGCGTTTTGAAAGTATGCAAAAACAAATGGACAAACGTTTTGAAGAGGTTAATAAGCGTTTTGAAAGTATGCAAAAACAAATGGACAAACGTTTTAATACTTTAGAACATATTTTAATAAATATTCAATTAAATTTCGGTAGACCATTCGAGCAGTTCTGTAGAAATATTGTTATGAAAATTCTCGATGCTGAAGGTTTTAAAAATGTTTCCATTACCCCAATTACAATCCCTGACCCTGATGGAATTGTATTCGAAAAAACTAAACAAGTAGAAATAGACGGATTTTCTTTAGACCCGCCAATTATCATAGAAATTACTTCAATTTTGAAAGATAAGGATAAAGTTAATAATTTTATAAAAAAGAAAAAATTTGTGGAAAGCTTATATAAAAAAGAATTCAGAGGTTTTTTAATAGTATCAAGTACAGAATTGGATTACAATCAAATGGGAGATATTAAAATTCTGTGCCATAAATACGATATCGATTTAATAAATTTATAATACTGAAAAATTTTTAATTTCCATTATTATCTAGCTTTTTTATTCTATTTGAAGATTCTATTTTTTGATGACCATTTCTTATTATTTCTCGCTATTTCGTTTTTTAGTATATATAATTCTTCTTTTTTATATTTTTTTTGATTCTGCCTTCTTTCCGTGTATATCAAATAATATAGAGTATTTTATACTATTTTTATAATAATTTACTCTGATCATTGAACATCCCAATATCTTCTTTTTCTCTACTGATGAATAGAAATAGTCTACACTTTCTATTTTTCCCATAACATCTTGATTATATGTTTATCAAGACTTAACACTCCTGAATTTTTTAATAGCAAGTTTTGGGACTACCTGAAATATATTTAAGGATTTCTTTAATAGTGGTATTGAATTCGAAGTTATTGAATTCAGTTTTATGTTCATTACATGTCCATTAAAGCCATATAATATATTTCCTATTATTTTCTTAATTGATCTTTCTTCTATACAATAATTTCATTTAACTATATCTTTAAATACACTTATTTCATCATTATCCATGTATAGTTCTGCACTTGTAATAAATTTATTTAATAATCTTGTTTATATCAATAAATTCATCAATTAAATTATTAAAGGAGTTTTAGTTTATAAACAAAAAGAGAAGATTTGTTTCAGCTGAACTGATACATCACATCATTTTTATTATAACATCTTATTTAACTTAATGTGTCGAACTTTAATTCAATTTATACTAATAAAATTTGAAAATAAAAAATATTTGATGATATAAATGAATAATAAAAAGAAAATTAAAGATGTTAATTATTTCATTAGAATTTTTCAGGATTTTCTAATTACTTGGTATATATTTATGGGTATTAAATTAGAATTATTTGATTATTTAAAGGAAAAAAATGGCAGAACTATCGAAGAGATCGCTAATGACTTAAATTTGAGGGATAAAATAGTCAAGGATTGGTGTGATTCTATGTTGGTTGAAGATTTGTTAATAAAAGAGGGAAATAGATATAAACTTAATAAACTGACTAAACGATATTTATGTAGGGACTCAATAGAGTATATAGGGTTCGTAATAACTTCTTTGGAATATTTTACTAATGCATTTCAAAATTTTGAAAATAATTTTAAAAAAAATAAAAAATTTTTCAATTATAGCCCTGATCAAATGCTAGGAATTACAAAAAATATTGCACCGATTGCAAGATTTTTGACCCCAATTATATTGGCCGAAATTTCGGATGTTAAAGGACCATATAATGTCCTTGATATCGGGTGTGGACTAGGATATTATTTATTTAATTTAGCTGATAAAATTCATGATCTTAAAGGAATAGGAGTAGATATCCAGCCAAAAATTTTAAAAGAAGCTTCAAAAATTGCTCAAATTAAAGGATTAAGTGACAGAATTGAATTTAAAAAAAGAGACGCTTTAAATCTAAAGTTAAAAGATGTATATAACGTAATATTAATGTCAAATATAGTTCAAGCATTTGATAAGGATCAAAATACTAAGGTCTTTGCTAATATTTACGACCTATTAGCTCCAAATGGTAAATTTATTGTAATTGACTGTTTATTGGACCAGGATATAAGAAATTCGAAATTCAACGTGTTTTTCAACTTATATTTAAAATTTGAAAGTCAACACGCGCAATTATATACATTAGACCAACTAAAAGAAATGGTATTGGGCACTAACTTAAAATTTATTAAACATAAGCATTTGGGGCTAGGAATAGATATGATAATCTTTAAAAAGATATGATTTCGATTTTTTCCCCATCTGAGAAAAAGTGATAGATATATACAATGTTTTATATAACAAATCAATTACGTAATTTTAAAAAAAGTGAAAATATCAATTATAAATCTTTTTAAATATAATTTACGCAAGATTTTCTAATTTCATGCCCTCTTTTGATATTTGTTTTTTAAAAGGTGTCCAAATATAAAAATGCAAATTAAATGATTTTATTAAGTAAAATGCGCATTTCTAATATTTAGGGGAATTTAAAAACACTTTTAATTAATAATTAATGATGAACCAGAAAATAGGATTTGATATAACTGGAAAGGAAAGAGGTAGAATTTTTGAAAATTACATGACAGTAAAAAACGAACTTGAAAAATTAGGCTTTTTTTGTGAAGAATACGATAATTATCAATTAAATGAAGCAGATATTGATAAATATGATATTTTAATTTTTCCTTGCCCAGATAATTCCAAATTTAACTCAAATGAATTAAATATCTTAAGAAATTATGTTAATAACGGTAATAATTTAATTCTTTTAAGTCATGCGGGAGGAGATAAAGGTAGGAGGACTAATTTAAGTATATTAAGCGAAATTTTCGGTATAAAATTTAATAATGACCAAGTTTTTGATGAATCGCAAAATCTTGACCTTGATAGTTTTCCTTTAGTTAGTACTCACTCCGAATATTATTCTAATAAAAAAATTGGTCCATTATGTTATAGAATTGGATGCTCTCTTGAAATTTTAAATAATAAAGTCCTGCCATTAGCGGTTACAAACTCGACCGCGGTACCAGATAATGCCGTAATAGCTGCTTTTTCAGAATATGGAAAAGGTCGAGTTGTCTGTGTAGGTTCTTATGAAATGTTTCGTGATGATGTCAAAGGTGGTATAACATATAATGCAAACTTAGAATTTTTTTTATTTTTAATAGAAATTTTAATCAAAAAAGATTTAAAAAAAGATAAAATTAATGATTTTTTACCGGTCGATAAAGAAATTTACTCAAATAAAAACGACACTCGAGAATTTATTAACTTACAAAAATCATCTACCCAAAATATCACGAACGAGCACCAGTTGATGTTTAAAGAATTTCAAAAACAAGTCTATGAACTCTTAAAACAGCAACAATTAAGCGTAGACCAATTAAATAATAAATTTGAAATAATTACCCAAAAACTAGAACAGATTAAAAATGAACAGGTCAGGCTTGAAGGAGAATATAACAACATAAAAGATAAAGTTTTAGCCCCAAATATTGAAATTTATGGTAAAGAACTTCCACTTATCGATTATTCAATGGACTTCGATTTAATTAAAGATGGTCTTGCTGAATTTAGACTCGAATCGGATCTTATCAATAAAAAAATCGATGAACTCGAAATGGAACAAAAAAGAATTAAAGATCTACTTAAAAATACTCAAAAAATTCAACAGAATAATATAAATGATAGTTTATTAAATTTTAATGAGAATATTATATTTGTAAAAGCATCAGATTTAGTAAGAAATACCCGTCCACCTCATTTTAATAATAATTTTAATAACAAAATCGAATTAAGTCAAAACGCACCCAATCTTCCACTTGAATTTCAAGACCGCCCTGTAGCACCGAATCAGGTTAATAATAAAACTTTACAACAATTTCAAAAATTTTTACACTTCTTAAAACATCAATTTGAAATTGGAATAATAAACGAAAAAGAATATTTAGATAAAAAGGCTAAAATTGAGTGTAAAATTAGAGAAACTATGTAAAATGTGATAATCTAACATAAAATAATTAAAAGTTTGAATTTCGTTATTTTGTTTATTGGGATTAATACTAAGATTGAATAATCACAAAATTTAGCCTTAATATATCAGACTCTTAGCTAAATTTTTGAATAAAAAGATTATTATCAAGGTTGTTAATGCTGGTGATATCAAGCCAGTAATCATCGGTAAAAGTAAGAGCAATGTATTGCTAGGCTTCTCATATATCGCGCTGCGTTGGTACCATATTTGTTGAAGGATACCAGATTCAGGATATTAAGATCTAATTTAAATTCCCCATTTACTTTTACTTTTTTACAGTTCAAGTAGTTATAAATCAAATATCTTAAGACCTCTTGTATGAAAAAATAAATAGTAAGGAGAATTGGACAGAATTAATATATTAGAATTATGGATGTCCGATTCCTATGAATCAAATTGAAATTTTTTCGTATTTAAGATATTTTAATTCACAATAAATTTATATGAGTTTAAAATAGAGTTATTTTCAGACGATAAATAGATGTCAAGAGTATATTCACCGATTTCGTTAGGAATAATAAATTTAAGTTGGTCAATCTGAATAATAGAATCAGCTTTAATATTACAATCATAATTATTTTCAAGAATAGTATTAGTGGGAGATTTTACAACGAATTTAATATTAATGTCATGAACATCATGCAAGTAATCATTTATTAATAGAATAGAGTTTTTAAAAAGAGAGTTTTTCTTGAATTTTCGAGGCCATTTGGACAAAAGTGCGTATAAAGGTTCGAAAGATAGAGAAACAGATTCGTAGGCTAATTTGGGTTTTCTAAAATAGTCTATGACCGACCAAGTAATAAGGGGGGCACAGTCATTAAATAAAAAGCAAATTGCACCACCTGTGGGGTTGTATCTAAGTTTTCGCCATAATTCGTTATGAAATTTTAGTAAATAGGATTGATATTGTTGCGTAGCGTGAATAAAATCATCTAAAGTTTTGAATGAATTTATTTTAAAAATTTTTTTTACGATATTTGATTGACATCTAAAGTTCTTTTTTAAATTTAGCCATGTTTCCTCGTTAAAGGGCCATTTTAAATTAATTTTAAATTTTTCGAGTGATTCTACGTTTGGAAAACTTTGGGCACCATATTCAGTTACAAATGGTGTAAAACATTTTAGAAATTTCTTAGAGAATTTATTAGCCTTCCAATATTTTCCAGGGTTGAAATACCACCCATCATACCAATGTAAATCAGTCCTACCAAGAAGACCACTCGCTTTTAAAACTGGGTGATCAGGATCAAGTTTAGAAATAAGGTCGGCGATCTTTTTATCAAGTATATTAATATTCCAATTATAAAATAGAACTGTTGGAATTAGATCGAAAATTAAAGAAATACCAATAAAAATAGTTAAAGTAATAATTATAGAACAAATTTTTGAAATTGTTATTGGAAGTGACAGATATAAATTAAAGAGAAAATTAAGACCAATATAAAAAAATATTGAGCAGATTATTAAAGAAAGGAGTTTTATAATTTCATTTTTAGTAGGTATTTTGAAAGGCTCATTATGACAGCACCAAATACCTTGTGAAGGATAGTTCTTTAATTGATTAACAATATGTTTAGTTTGGTCTTTTGCAGATTTAAGAACCGTTTTATTATAATACCATTGAAGCGGGAAATCTTGCCAGATTAAAATTCCTTTTTCACTGGCTATTTCGTGTAATTCTTTTCTATCGATATGGGCATGGATCCGGATCATATTAAAATTTGCATTGACCATTAAATCGACATCTTGTTCATAGTCCTCTCTTGTTGATTCTGCGATTCTATGTTTTTGAGGAGCATAATTTGAGCCCTTAATGAAAATTCGCTTATCATTTAAAAAAACTTGCCAGCCATTATTTTTAATTAATTTAATTTCTTTAATTCCGAAGAATGTGCTCAGTACATCAATGTCCCTTCCATTTAAATTGGCAATTATATCAAGGTCATATAGAAAAGGATAACCATGGTCATGAGTCCACCAGAATTTTGCGTTATATATAGTGATTTTCTTTTCAATTAAATTATTTCCAGGTGAAACACTCAGTAAATGAGTGTCGTTCAGGATTTCTCCCTCAAAATTTTTTGGTTTAATAACAAAATTTAATTTGATGTCAGAGGTGATTAATGAATCTACATTAAATTTTAAAAGGATTTTTCCTGTTTGTGATTCTAAATCAATTATTTTAGTCCTGATTGATAATTCTTTAAGATATAATACTGGTTTTTTTATTAAGGATACATTATTCCAGATTCCACCAAGGTTAAAATTAGGATCAGATGCATCCCAGTGAGAGAAGACACCAGTTATTTGTCTCTTCTTATTTAAATTTGGTTCATCATAACAAACGACTTTAACGCAAAGGAGGTTATTATTAGTATCAAGTAAATCTGAAACGTCAAACTCAAAAGAATCAAAATAACCCTCATGTTCCCCTAAATATTCATTATTAAGCCAAATTTGACAGTAATAAAAAACACCATCAAACCTTAATAATGTTCTTGGGCCAAATTCGTTTTTAAATGAGTCGTCAAGGTCAAATAATAACCTATACCAAACGACACCATTATAATTTGGAAAACTTTGGTCTTGCCAATGTCCTGGTACTTGTATTGTAGACCAATCATTGTCATTATAACCAGTCCACCACCATTCTTGTTCATCACCGATTTCGGATTCGTCTGTTTGGATTTTCCATATCCCGTTTAAAGATTGAACGATCTGACATCACCCATTATTTATTTTCTTAAAATTTTTTAACCTATAGATTAAATTTCAATTTTTAATTTAAAATTAATTTTTAATTAATAAAAAGGATTTTGTAGAATTAAATGATGTTAAATAAAAAGTTGTTTAAATCTTTTACATATATTTTTTGGTTAAATAAAAGGAATTTTAATTATTAAAATGAATTTTTAGTCTATTGAGATGATAATATTTACAAAATTAGTTTTTCAAATTATTATATAATAGGATATAATAATTAGATTATTTTTTAATATGATTTTTCTCTTTAACACCATATTAAAATTAGCGATTTGGATTAACGAAAAATAAAAAAAGAATATATAAGAAAATAATAATTTTTTTAGATTTTTACAATTATATTAGACCTTTTGAATACCTTGAGACTTAGAAAATAAAAAGAGATAGCCAATAGGCAAAAAATAAGAGTAATTAATGTGAATAGAAATATGTTTAAGGGGTTTGAAAGACTATAAAGATTAAGTCCTGCAAAAGGCAAAAACATAAAGGAAATTACCGGGATAACTACCACACCACCAATTTGTTGGGCTTCACGTATTCCTTTGACTTTTAAAGAGATTATGACCATTATTTCAATAGTAATAATGCATAATAAAGGGATATGTAAAAGACACCCTAAAATAAAACCTAAATCAGGAAAAATAAATACAATTGCGCCATAATTAACTAATTGCAAGATGTTTATACCAATAATATAAACACCTATAAATAAGTAAGAGAACAGTAAGGTCGGGATTAATGACACTAAAACTTTTCCAAGTAATAGTTCATTATCACTGATCGGTGCTACTAGTAATGCTTCAATTGTTTTTCTGACTTTTTCACCAACAAATGAATCGGCAGCTATATATGTAGGTAAAACTACAGGTATTATTAAAAACATAAGATTATACATCGGTAAAATATTTCCAGCACCATATAGGATTGAATATAAATCAATTGGGTTAGGAATAATAGCGAACAAAATTCCAAACGTGACTAAAGCTATACCAGTTAATAGAGCGGGAGTAGCAATCATAGTCCCAAATATTTGGAAACTGGTCCTTATTTCTTTAATATCCTTTTTCATTATGATTATAGCTTTTTTCATTTTTTATCACTTTCTTCTTTAATTAAAGATAGATAGATATCTTCTAGGCTATGTCCTTCAATTTTTGCTTGCACAATATCAATACCTGAAGATATTAATTTTTTAATTATAATTGGATTAACTTTTTCAGCAGATTCTAATGAAAGATGAATTTTATTATCATTAACTATACATTCATTAACGCCATCAATAGAACTAATCATATCATGAATTTCCGATTGTGATATACCTTTATCTTTATAATCATTAATAAGCGTTATTTCTACGCGATCACCGGACCACAACATCCTACTTAGCTCATTGGGTCTACCAATAGCGATAATCTTTCCTTTATTAATAACAGCAATTTTGTCACATAAATATTCAGCTTCTGTGAGGTTATGAGTGCTTAGAAAAATAGTAATTTTTCTTTTAATACTTAATTTTTTTATATAATCTCTTAAATCTTTGCTAGCCTTTGGGTCTAAGCCAGTTGTTGGTTCATCTAGAAAAATAATTTTAGGATTATGGATCATAGTCCTGGAAATTGCTAATTTCTTTTTCATTCCTTTAGAATAAGTACCTGATTTATCGTTACTTCTATCTTGAAGGTCAAACATAGTTAATAATTCATCAACTCGTTGTTTAATCTGGTCTTCAGGAACGTCATAAAGCTTTCCAAAAAACATAAGGTTATAACGTCCAGAAAGTCGTTCGTATATACATGGATTTTCTGTTAATACACCAATTAATTTACGAATTTTCATGGGCTCTTCGTGGATATCATAATTGTCAAGGAGGGCTGTTCCGGCGTCTGGCTTTAATATACAACTTAATATCCTAATTGTTGTGGTTTTACCCGCACCATTTGGCCCTAAAAATCCAAAAACTTCTCCTTCATTAACTGTTAAGCTAATATTATCCAAAGCTTTTATATTTTTGAAGTTTTTGGACAGTCCTTTTATTTCAATCATAATTATCACAAATTTAATAAAGTTAAGTTAAGTTTTTCATTATATTTTCTAAAAATTTGGTCTTCAAATTCAAAAATTGTTAATTCTAATGTGGGAGAAATTATACACCCAGTTAAAACATGCCCACCAAAAGAATTTCCTTTATCATCACCACATGTTATATGGCAATGTATAATTTTTTTCTTAGTATCTTTATCAATTGCGATATTACCTATACAAGAAATAACTTCTAAATTTTGATTTTTTTCATTAGAAATATATTTATTATCTTTATAAAATCCAAAAACGGCTTTTTTAACCGCACCTATACCATAAAAAGATGCACTTTTAATATTATATTCATTGCTTATCTTATTTATTCCGTCTAGCAAATCTTCGCCATCATCAAGCTTACAAAAAATAATTCTTTTGATAGACGTATTTAGACATTTCATGGTTTTTCACATTAATTAAAATTCTATTGAAAGTTTTTCTTAAATATTAATAATAGTTTATCATATGAATAATATGATTAAGAATAAAATGAATTGAAAATATTTAAAAATATTGAATTAATAGCATTTTATTCCAAAAAATTATTTATTAAAGAGAATGTAGCTATTTTATCAATTTTTTAACTTTAATATCAATTGACCAAAATCGTTATTTAAACTTAAGATATTTATAGATAATCGTTAATAAATCAATTAAATAGGAATTTGATTAATTAGAAAATTAATGGAGATTCAACATTGGAAACAACCCTAAATACTGAAGACATTGTACAAGGAATAATATTTTCCAGATTTGGAGATAATGGGCCAGAACCTATTTATTATGGCCCAGAAAATCGTGTAAACTTAGAAATGAGTTTTAATATTACTGCTAAAATTATTTCAATAATGGTAGGAGAATCAGAATATTTTTCAGAAGGAATTTCAATATTACCATTTACGAGATATAAGAATATTGGGTTAACATATACTTTTTCTATTATTCAAGAAGATATTGCAGAGGGAAAAATTCCTTTAAACTTGACTATTTTGATTGGAGAACGAGCTCATGATTTTATTTTTCAAAATATAGATTATTTAAGTTCTAAATTGCGAGAAATATCAGAGAAATTATTAAAAACATTAGACAATAATGAATTCAATATTAAGGAAGTTAAAAAGATACTTGATGATTTTAATAAATATTTAAAACAATTTGAAACTAAATATTTAGAGTTAAAGGGTTCTGTTACTCCAGAAATGATTGAGACATTGATGGGTATAGTTTTATCATATTTTCATACAAAAATAGGCCCAATCCCATTTCATACTTTTCCTGAAGATATGATTACTGAAGAACAAAAGTCTAGAATTTGTAATGATTTAGAATTAACCTCTGGAAAACAAGGATTTTTTACGCGGACATACAAAGACATGGGACATTTTAGTTATTATTTTGAGATTCCTTCAAAATGGGCTCGTGGTAAAAAGGAGATGTGCATGATTTCATATGTATTTAAAAAGAACCCATCAAATGAGATAATAAATTATTTGTCATTAAGGTCAATTAAATTCATTGAAAAAATGCAACTACACCCAGAAATTTATAAGGGATTTTATTATAAAAGTGGGTTAATAATAAAGGAAGATTTAACTCAAGAAGAATATGAAAAAATGAAAAAAATGAATTTATTATTAAGGCAATGGGTAAAAAGTTTATATTTAGCTAGTATGGATGAAATAAGGTCTATTTTTTATCCAATTAATTAAAATTATAAGATCTTTTTTGTTTATAGCAATATATCAAAATATCCCCATAAAAAATCATTTATATTTTCTATATATATCTGTTAAGTATAAATTCTATTAGCGTTTTAGATCTGTAAGTAGATTTATATTTGAAATTAGATGATTAATAATCTATGGATTCAGAAAAAGTATATTTCATGCACGCAAGGTCTATGAGTATAGAAACTAGTATGGCAGCTAAAGGTGCTTGGCTTTTTGAAAAAGCGGGACTAAATGAGTGTTTTAAAGAAGGAGACAGTGTTGCTGTAAAAGTTCATATGGGAGAATATTTTAATACAGCATATCTTAGACCAATTTTAGTGAGAGTAATTTGTGATAAGATTAAGGAATACGGTGGAGAGCCATTTGTCACTGATACTACTACATTACCATATTATGAGTATATCAACCGGATTACAGCAAAAGATTACTTGGAAACAGCTGCGATGAACGGTTTTACACCCGAATCAATGGGATGTCCCATAATAATAGCTGATGGTGCAGTTGGGACTGATGATTACCGAATAGATTTGCCCGAAGGGTTTATTTTACAGGAGCAATATATTGCTCGAGAAATTACAAATGCAGACGCAGTAATTGTATTAACACATTTTAAAGGACATCCAATTGCGACTATTGGTGGGTCTATTAAAAACATAGGTGTAGGGTGCGCATCGAAAAGAGGAAAATATAATTTACATCTGGGAGGACATCCCATATATGGTATTCAGAATTCTAAGTTTAAACCAAAACGGTGTAAAGGATTAAAATGTAAGTATGCAGAAGATTGTAATAATACCTGCCCTGAAGGTGCAATCAGAGTAACTGAAGATTCAATTATTTGGGATAAAGATAAATGCAAAGGTTGTACATGCCATTTATTAAAATCATTAGCTTGTAGTGTATTCACACTTCCTGAAGGTTATTTTGAAGTAACTAGTGCTGCAATTGCAGATTCTGCTCTTGCATTTATGAAATTAAAAGGTAGAGATAAAGTAGGGTTCATAAACTATGCAATAGACATAACGCCATGGTGTGATTGCTTACCTTTTAGTGATGCTGCGACTTTACCTGATATTGGAGTATTTGCAAGTAGAGATCCTGTTGCTATCGACCAAGCTTGTTTAGATAAATGTACTGAAGTTGCAGGTATTCCAAATACCCAATGTGTTGATTATGGAGTAGGAGATGCTGGCGTTGAAAAATTTACGACAGCAAGTTCGTTATTTGGAATCAATGTCAACATCCAATTAAGCGTTGGTGAGAGAATTGGACTTGGAACAAGAAAATATGAATTAATTAAAGTAGAACCTGGGGCGCCTAGTAATTTTAGACCAAGAAAAATGCCGTTAGGTCTTTATATGGCCAAAAAATATAAATATGGACACCCATATCCAGAACAGGGGTTCAAAAGAAGAGAGAAGGTCGATTTAGATTTTCTTAAAAATGCTAAATAATAGAACACAATGTCAAATATACCAGTTAATCAAAGATTTAAATATATGGAAATTGAATTTAGATCAAGCTTTAGTGAGTATTTTTTTAAAAAGAAAAATCATTTCTATTAATAAAAGAGGTTTGAAAAATGTCTGAAAAATTAAAATTAGGGTCTATAGAATGGGCAAAAGAATTTGCGAACCGGTGTAATACAAATGAGGATTTTCTTGAATATGCAGAAGGATTGAATACCAGTTTCAATTTAAATGCACCTGATGCTGGAATCTCATTTCATTGGAGGTCTAATAATGGGAGAGCAGAAGATTTGGACGAGGGCTTAAATGAAGATGCAGAATTTACATTGGAAGGTACAAAAGATGTATGGATACGCGTTATTAAAGGAGAACTAAATTTTATGGACGCAGTGCAAAAAAAATTAATTATTGTAAAGGGTCCATTACCAAAATTAATGAAATATCTGCCGGCTACAACTGAAATGATTAAAATAATTGAATCAATGTCAGATATTACAGATTTTAACATTTAACTGAAATTATATCAATGGTGGTATTAATGCT
>Ga0190360_1000834_pt1 | contig 16496 bp, 9 predicted proteins | sample 48721834_MG_FD_161271 | JGI IMG/M metagenome (GOLD analysis project Ga0190360, IMG submission 161271) | Hydrothermal vent microbial mat bacterial communities from Southern Trench, Guaymas Basin, Mexico - 4872-18-3-4_MG | ecosystem: Environmental > Aquatic > Marine > Hydrothermal vents > Microbial... | reverse complement strand
AGGAGCAGAGGAGAAAGAAGAAGGGAAAAAGGGGAAAAAAGAACGGAGATCCCCTTGATGAACCGGGTGAACCTTCTCCCCCAGCCTTCGGGATCTCTCATCGCGATCACCTTGGGGGTAACCTCCCCGAAAATAAGCAGGACGAGGGAGGTCGCTGCTACCCCGAGAGTAAAGCCGAAGCTGCCAAGCCCGGGGAGGAAATCCCGCCTGATCCCGGCAGCAATGGTGGAGAGGGTGATGTTGACCGCTTCATTCCCCAAAATGATGGTGATAAGCAACCTCTCTGGAGAAGAAAGGAGTGTCTCGGCAAGGATCGCCCACCTCCTCCCCTCCTTCGCCAACCTCCTCACCCGCCACGGGGGGAGAGAGAAGAAGGCAGTCTCAGAGCCGGAGAAGAGGGCGGAAAGAAAAAGAAGGATTATAAGAAAGCTAAATCTCACCATCAAGGGGGACATCTCATCCCCATTATACCAGTCTTTTTAGAGTGGAGGAAGTCAAGCCTCGGAAGGTGCCTCCTTCTTTCTTGCCGCCCTTTTCCTCTCGCTTTCTGCTACATAAACGGCACAGGCGGCATCGCCGGTAACATTGACCGCGGTACGACACATATCGAGTATTCGCTCCACCCCAAGGATTATCGCCAACCCGCTCATCAGGTCTGGATTGACCATCCTAAGGACGATAACCAAGGTGATAAAACCGGAGCTGGGCATCCCCGCAGTACCCACCGCAGCCAGGGTGGCGGTTAAGACGATCATCAACTGGTCGGCAAAGGAAAGATGAACCCCGAATACCTGAGCAATAAACACCACCGACACCCCCTGGTACAAAGCGGTGCCGTTCATATTCATCGTGGCGCCTAAAGGAAGAACGAAGGCGGCGATATCCTGAGGGACGGAGAGTTCCTCGGTCGCCTTTTTTATATTCACGGGAAGGGCGGCATTGGAGGAAGAGGTGGAAAACGCGATCATCTGCACCTCCCTCACCACCCGAAAGAAGAGGGAGGGCTTGGTACCCCCAAGGAATCTGACCACCAAGGAATAAACGACCACCATAAAGATGAGCATCCCGATGATGGTGACAACCACATACTTACCGAGAGCGATCAGGATGCTGAAGCCGAACTTGCCCGCTACCGAAGCCATCAAGGCGAAAACGGCATAAGGGGCGAGCTTGATGACGATATCGATCAACGAGATCATAACCTCATTTATCCCCTCTAACAATTGAACGACCGGCCTTCGGTATTTCTCCTTTATCCTCGCCAAACCGATGCCGAAGAAGATGGAGAAGAATATTATCGGAAGGAGTTCGGTTTCCGCCATCGATTTTATCGGATTGTCGGGGATCAGGGAGAGGAGAAACTCACTAAGAGAGGGCTTCCTCTCTGCCCGCTTCATCTTGGAAAGAAGTTCCGACTGGTGCTGTTTGCTAAGCTGTACCTTTGCCTCGGGGCTAAGCCCCGTCCCCGGCTTCGCCACATTGGCGAGGAAAATGCCGAAATAAACTGCAAGCGCAGTAGCCACCGCGTAGAAGATCAGCGTCTTTGCCCCTATTCTCCCCAGCTTTCTTATATCGCCGAGGGAGGCGGTTCCCGCAATTATCGAAGCCATTATCAAGGGAACGATTAGCATCACGATCAGCTTGATGAACGCCTGTCCTATTGGCTCGATGACGGCGATCTTAGGACCAACCAAAGGACCGACAATCGCTCCGGCAAGGAGCCCTATTGCTATCTTGGTGTAGATCTTCACTTAACCCCCTCCTTAGAAATAGATAAAGGCGATGATGGTATAAAGAACCCCAGCGATCCCAGCAGCCAAGCTGGCTAAGGGAAGCTGGGTGAACACATGGTCCATCAGATCAGCCCCGGTCGCCAGCGATGAGAGAATAGAGGTATCGGAGATAGGGGAACATTGATCACCGTAGGTGGCACCCCCGGTCACCGCAGCAAAGCAGAGGGTGATGTAAAAGGGATCGGGATTGACCGCATAAGCCAGGGGCATAGCGATGGGAAAGACGACCGCATAGGTCCCCCAGGAGGTGCCCACGGAAAAGGCGATGAACATACAGATCCCGAGGAAAATAGCGGGAAGAAGATGAGGATTGATGATCTGGCTGGTGGTACGAACGATGTAGTTCGCGGTTCCGAGCGAAGCAGAAACCCTCCCCAGAGTGACCGCAAAGCCGAGGATTATCGCCCCCACCGTCACCCCCTTACAACCATCGACGAAACCCTCTATCACCTCATTGAGCCTCATTCCCTTATAAAGGGCGAGAAACATCGCCGATAGCACCGCCAGGAGGAATGCCTCGGATATATACATCTTCCCGAGGACTATTTTCGGGATGATAGCAATGGAGAGAAGGGTTCCTATGGGTACGAGGAAATCATCATTACCCGTTGGGTATCCCTCCGGTACCGAAACCGTGGAGAGCTCCTTAGAAGTAAGGGGTCGGGCTCCATCCCTATCGAGTTTCCCCGTCTCTCTCGCTCTTTCCATCGCCTTCCTCATCCTTCCCCCATACCAGGGAAGCTTCTCAAGAGAAAGTAGCAGGGTGAAGGTAATGGCAAACCAAGCGTAGAAGTTGAAGGGGATGGCGTGGAAGAAGAAGTTGATCCCACTCGCCTGATCAGGGAATAGAGGTATTGTCCCTGCCACCAATCCTCCGATGTAGAGGGGCCAAACATTGAAGGGGAGGATGGTAGCAATGGGTGAAGCGGTGGAATCGATGATGTAGGAGAGCTCCTCGTGGCTCACCCGGTTTCGGTCAGCTATCGGCTTGGCGGTGGAACCAGCAAGGATGGTGCTTATCGTTCCCCCCTGGTGGAACAGGACCCCAAGGAGATAGGCAAAGAACTTAGCCGATCTCCTTCCTCGCACGATCCTTTTTCCTACCCATTCCGCGAAATGCCAGGCACCGCCGGTCTTGGTCCAGAGCCCGATCAACCCGCCAAGACACCAGAGATAGACGAGCAATATCTGCCCATAGGAAGGGCTCCCAATGGCGGGAATGAGGTATTCCTTAACGATATTGTACTTCCCCGATATCACCCCGCCGGCAAAAACGCCCAAGAACAGGGCGGGGATAACCTCCCTGGTGGCGAAACAGAGAAACAGGGTAAGAAGGGCGGGTACGACGGACCAGAAACCGTAATCCTTAGTGACTGGGTTAAACCTTATAAGATCAGTATACTCGCGGATAAGGAGTATGGATATCAGGATTACAAAAAATAATGCCCATTTGACTGCTTTCGGCATTGACTCACCTCCTCCGCTTTTCCGCTGTCGTCCCTCAACCCCCATTAAATATGGTTTGGAAGAGATTTTAACCAAGCGATGGTAGTTAAGTCAAGGAATTTCGGGGGCTTGACAAAAGGAGGTATCTGGGTTAAGTTGAAATGGGTGCCGGAGTGGCGGAACAGGGAGACGCACGGGACTCAAAATCCCGGGAGGGTTACCCCCTCGTGTGGGTTCGACCCCCACCTCCGGCACCATTTTTGCGATGTCCTTCTTTCCTTTAAAGCAACTGTTTTTCTCCCTCGATAATCTTCTCGGACGTTTCTTTTTTGATGATTGTCTTCTCCCTCTCCCCAACCCACCTTCAGTGCGGTAGGGAGGAGGATAAAAAAACCGCCCTTAAGGGCGGTGAGAAAAGGATTTTCTCTTTAACAGCCTATTTCTTAATCCATTTCATCATCTTGCGGAGCTTTTCGCCTACGGATTCGATCAAGTGTTCCTCATCCCTCCTCTTTCGTAAATTGTATTCAGGGCGACCAACCATATTCTCAAGGAGCCACTCCTTGGCGAATTGACCTGTCTGGATCTCTTCAAGTATTCTCCTCATCTCCTTTCTCGTCTCCTCAGTGATGATCCGCTTGCCCCTGGTCAGATCGCCGTATTCCGCCGTGTCCGAGATGGAGTTCCTCATATGGGCGATACCCCCTTCATATATCAGATCGACGATGAGCTTCACCTCGTTCAGGCATTCGAAATAGGCTATCTCGGGTTGGTATCCTGCCTCAACCAGGGTATCGAAACCTGCTCGAATAAGCTCGGTCAACCCCCCACAAAGGACAACCTGTTCCCCGAAAAGATCGGTCTCCGTTTCCTCCTTGAAGGTGGTCTCGATTATCCCCGCCCTGCCCGCTCCTATGGCACAGGCATGAGCCAAGGCGAGCTCCTTCGCCTTACCGGTAGCATTCTGCTCCACCGCTATCAGGGCAGGAACACCCCCTCCCTCCTGATAGAGACGGCGGACGATATGGCCCGGACCCTTCGGCGCCACCATATATACATCTACATCGGCAGGGGGCTTTATCTGCCCGAAATGGATGTTGAACCCATGGGAGAAGACAAGCGCCTTGCCACTGGTCATATTCTCCGCTATCTCACCATAATACACCTCCCTCTGCACCTGATCCGGAACGAGTAGTTGAACGATATCCGCCTCCTTGCTCGCCTCATAAGCGCTTACCGGATTGAACCCGTGCTCCCTTGCCAGCTGGTAATTCCTCGATCCGGGGCGTTGAGCAACTATCACCTCAACCCCGCTATCCCTCAGGTTTTGCGCCTGGGCATGTCCCTGACTGCCATACCCGATGATCGCTACCTTCTTTCCCTCAAGCACCTTCTTATTTGCATCCCGGTCGTAATATACTTTAATCGCCATCTCTGCCTCCTTATTTCATCAAATTAATTCTCGCTCACCGCGATGGTGCCACTCCTCACAAACTCCAAAATGCCGTAGGGCCTTAAAAGATCGATGAACCGCTCCACCTTCAAGGGAGGACCGGAAAGCTCCATAGTGATGTTATGACGCGTTATATCGAGGATCTTCGCCTTAAATACATCGACCAGCTCGAAGATATCCGAATAGTTCTTCAAGGACTTCACCTTTATCAAGACGAACTCCCGGATGATGTAACTGTTCTTGTGGGAGATATCGACCACCTTGATGGTATCGATGAGCTTGTTGAGTTGTTTCGTTACCTGTTCGATCCTTTTTGCAGTTCCAGAAACAACCAGGTGGATCTTATATATGTCGGGGTCCTCGGTGGGTGCGGCGATAATGCTTTCGATGTTGTAACCCCGGGAAGAAAGCAGACCAGCGATCCTCGCCAGAACACCGACCTTGTTCACCACGGTTATGATGATGGTGTGCCTCTCCATCAGACACCTCCCATTATCATCTCGTGAATGGGCTTACCAGGAGGGATCATCGGGAAGACATTCTCCTCCCTTCTCACCATAAACTCCATCAGCACCGGTCCTTCCGTGCTGAGCCCTTCTCTCAAAACATCATCAACCTGGGAAGGTTTCTCCGCTCTCAGCCCCTTCATCCCATAGGCTTCAGCGACCTTCACCAGATTGGGCTTATAGATATAGGGGCAATCCTTCCTCGGTCCAGTGCAATCCTCGGGACAATCTGGACCCTGCTTGAGACAGGTCTTTGCATACCGCTTCTTCCAGAACAGATCCTGCCACTGCCTGACCATCCCCAGATAGGAGTTGTTCAACACCACGATCTTCACCGGGATCCTATTGACGGAACAGGTCGCCAGCTCCTGGATGTTCATCTGAATGCTACCATCGCCTGAAATGGTAACAACGGTCCGGGAGTGGCAAGCTACCGCAGCACCTATCGCCGCGGGTAAACCATATCCCATAGTCCCCAAGCCTCCGGAGCTCAGAAAAGAACGGGGCTTCCTATGGTTGTAAAAGAGGGCTGCCCACATCTGATGTTGCCCTACATCGGTGACCAATATCGCATCGTGATCGACAAGGGCACTTAGCCGGTCCACAACATATTGAGGGAGGATATCGCCGTTTTTGGGTTGCTCATACTTCAACAGATGGATCCTCTTCCACTGGTCAACCTTTTTATTCCACTCGTTGGGCTTTCTCGGTTCAACCTTCTTCAGGAGCTCGGAAAGCACATTTCGCACATCCCCGACGATGGGGATATCAGTTGGTACATTCTTCCCGATCTCGGTGGGATCGATATCTATATGGGCGATCCTCTTCCCCTTGGCAAATCCCTCAAGATCGCTTCCGGTAACCCGATCGTCGAAACGGGCGCCTAAGGCGATCAAGAGATCGCACTCCATCATTGCATAATTAGCTGGTACCGTCCCGTGCATACCGACCATCCCTAAAAACAGCCTGTGGTTCGCGGGTACACTGCCCAGCCCCATCAGGGTGCTCACCATCGGTATATTTGTCCTTTCAAGAAGCTCGAAAAGCTCCTCACTCGCACCTGAGCTTATGACACCGCCACCAACATAAAGAAGGGGCCTCTTCGCCTCCTTGATCGCCTGGGCGAGCTTCGCTATCTGACGGGGGTTCCCCTTAAGGGTAGGCTTATACCCGGGCAGATCCACAACCTCAGGATAGATGTAATCTTCCATCTCGGCGGTAACGACATCGACCGGAAGATCTATAGCTACCGGACCGGGCCTACCACTACGGGCTATGTAGAACGCCTCCCGGATGATCCGAGGAAGCTCCTTAACATCCTGAACCAAATAGCTGTGTTTGCAAATGGACCTGGTAATGCCGGACATATCTATCTCCTGGAAGGCATCGGTGCCGATCAGGTGCGTCCGCACCTGCCCGGTTAGGACGATGATGGGAATGGAATCGAGCTTGGCGGTAGCGATACCGGTGATGGTATTGGTGGCGCCGGGACCGGATGTCACGAGACAAACGCCAACCCTGCCCGTAACCCGGGCATAGCCATCGGCAGCGTGGGTTGCTCCTTGCTCATGTCGGGTAAGGATCAGCTTTATCTCCTTGTGATCATAGAGCACATCGAAGATGGGGATGACCGCCCCGCCCGGGTAGCCGAACATAACATCGACCCCCTCTCTCTTTAACGCATCAACGATTATTTCAGCCCCTCTCATTTCTTAACCCTCCTTTAAGATAGCCCCAGTACTTGCTGAGGTAACCAGCTTGGCATATCGAGCGAGATAGCCGTTTTTGATCTTCGGCTCTGGTGGTTTCCAGAAAGACCTCCTCCTGGCTATCTCCTCATCGGAGACCTCAAGGCTGATGGTTCCCGCCTCGATGTCGAAGGAGATTATGTCCCCATCCTTCACCAGGGCTATGGGACCGCCCTCAGCAGCCTCCGGGGATATATGTCCGATCGAAGCCCCTTTAGTGGCACCGCTAAAACGACCATCGGTAATCAGGGCAACTTCCTTATCCAACCCCATCCCCGCTAAGCTCGAGGTAGGGGTGAGCATCTCTCGCATTCCCGGACCGCCCTTTGGTCCCTCATAGCGGATAACTACCACCTCCCCTTGTTTTATCCCTCCTCCTAAGATTGCTTTCACCGCCTCCTCTTCGGAATCGAAGACCCTTGCCGGTCCCCGATGTTTGAGCATCCCCTTAGCCACTGCCGAACGCTTCACCACACACCCCTTGGGTGCCAGGTTCCCTTTAAGCACGGCAAGCCCCCCGATTTCGCTGTAGGGATCGGTGATGGGACGGATGACTTCCGGGTTCCTGCTCTCCGCATCCTCGATATTCTCCCCTACCGTCCTTCCAGTCACCGTCATCAACCCGAGATCCAACAGGTTCTTCTTCGACAACTCCTTCATCACCGCTTGAACACCACCGGCAAAATAAAGGTCCTCGAGATGATGCGGTCCGGCAGGACTTAAGCGACACAGGTTGGGGGTCCTTCCGCTGATCTCGTTCACGATCTCAAGGTCGAGGCTAACCCCCGCCTCATTGGCGATCGCCGGCAGATGAAGCAGGCTGTTCGTGCTCCCTCCAAGAGCCATATCCACCGCGAGGGCGTTTAAGAACGCCTCCTTCGTCATCACATCCCTCGGCTTGATATCCCTTTTTAGGAGCTCGAGGACAGCGAGCCCCGCCTTCTTAGCCAGGCGCAACCGCTCGGCATAGACTGCGGGGATGGTGCCGTTTCCGGGCAATGCCATCCCTAAAGCCTCGGAGAGGCAGTTCATACTATTGGCGGTAAACATACCGGCACAGGAGCCGCATCCAGGGCAGGCTTGCTCTTCGTACCAATAAAGCTCATCCTCGGAGAGCTTTCCGCTTTTAACCCCGCCGATCGCCTCAAAGACATTGGATAGGCTGATATTTTTTCCTTTTATCCTCCCTGCCAGCATCGGTCCCCCACTCACCAGAACGGTGGGTATGTTCAGCCTGGCTGCTGCCATCAACATCCCGGGCACGATCTTGTCGCAGTTGGTCACCATAACCAGGGCGTCAAACTGATGAGCAAGAGCCACAACCTCGATCGAATCGGCGATGAGCTCCCGGCTGGCTAAGGAGTACTTCATCCCGATATGTCCCATAGCTATCCCATCGCATACCCCGATGACGGGAAACTCTATGGGCGTTCCTCCCGCTAACCGCACCCCTGCCTTTACTGCCCGAGCGATCTCGTCCAGGTGAATGTGTCCCGGGATGATCTCGTTATGGGCGTTTACAATCCCTATCCAAGGTCTTTTTATCTCCTCATCGATATATCCCATTGCCTTCAACAACGAACGATGGGGAGCTCTCTCTAAACCCTTCTTCGCTTTATCACTTCTCATAGATTCTCCTTCCATCCTGACCGTTCCTTCAGAAGGTCACCTTACTCATCTTTTTCCCTATATCCTTGAGCAACTTGTACTCGATGGAATCGACCAAGGCGAGGCAGCTGGCTTGAATGATGTCAGTGGAAACGCCAACGGTGGTCCAGCTTTCCTTTCCGTCAGTGGTCTCGATTAGAACCCGCACCTTGGCTCCTGTCGCCCTCTCTGGATCGAGCACCCGAACCTTAAAATCGGTTAGATGCATCTCCTTGAGTTCGGGATAGAACACCTCCAGTGCTTTACGGAGGGCTCGATCCAAAGCGTGCACCGGGCCATCACCCTGGGCAGCGGTGATCTCCTTCTTCCCATCGACATCGACCTTGATGATGGCTGAAGAGGAGACAGCATCATCCTGCAAGGGTTGTTCATCAACGACGGTGAAGTTCTCCAATCGGAAAAACGGCTCATAGAGCCCGAGGTGCTTCCGGACCATCAACTCGAACGAGGATTCCGCTGCCTCGAACTGATAACCCTGGCGCTCCAGCTCCTTCAACAGATCGATAATCGCTTGCGTCTCCTTCGAATCCTTCCTGAGTTCGGGATCGATCTTTTGAAGCTTCTTCAAGATGGTACTCCTGCCAGAAACCTCGGAGAGGAGAAATCGCCTCTCATTGCCCACCCTTTCTGGCTCTATATGTTCAAATGAACGAGGATCCTTGAGCACTCCATCAACATGCATTCCCCCCTTATGGGCGAAGGCGCTTTTTCCCACATAAGGCAGTCGAGTATCCAAAGCGATATTGGAGACCTCAGCGATATAGCGGGCAGTGGTGGTGAGCCTTGCCATCTGATCCTTCGGGATACACTGATATCCCTTCTTCAACTGGAGATTGGGGATCAATGTGGAGAGATTGGCGTTTCCGCACCTCTCTCCAAAGCCAAGAAATGTCCCCTGGACCTGAGTGACACCAGCCTCCACCGCCATAATCGAGTTGGCGACCGCGAGGCCACTATCGTTATGACAATGGATGCCGAGGGGTACGGAGAACCTCTCTGCCACCTCTTTGGTGAATTCGAATATCTCTTTGGGAAAGGAACCCCCATTGGTATCGCACAAAACCAACCAATCCGCACCACCATCAACCGCTGCTTGGAGGGTAGCCAGGGCGTAGCCTGGATTATTCTTCATTCCATCGAAGAAATGCTCCGCATCGAAGATGACCTCCTTGCCCTTCTTCTTGAAGAAGGCGATCGTCTCCTCGATCATCTTCAGGTTTTCCTCCAAGGTCGCCCTGATCACCTCCCTGACATGAAAGTCCCAGCTCTTTCCAAAGATCGCCACCACCCGGGTATTAGCGCTAAGGAGTGATCGAACATTCGAATCGTCCTCAACCTTTGTTCCTCTTCGCTTGGTACTCCCAAAGGCGACCAACTCGGCATGCTTCAGCTTGACCTTCCTTGCTTGATCGAAAAACTCCAGATCCTTTGGGTTCGAGCCGGGATTACCGGCTTCGATGTAAACCACCCCGAGCTCATCGAGGGCTTTCACAACCTTCCACTTGTCCTCAACCGAATAGGAGATCCCCTCTGCCTGGGCTCCATCCCGTAGGGTTGAATCAAACACCATTACTTTTTTTGCCATTTTTCTCCCTCCTTTTGTCTCTGTAATCTCATCCTGGTTATTTCCCATCTTCATCTCTCCCCTTTCGGAAAGGGATAAAAACTCCCTGATTTTCCCTCTCTCCTGTCCCGCGAATTGAAATAAAAATACACCTCTGCCAATAAAATAAGGGCCTCGTTTGAGCCTATAGGGCGCCTGCTAAACGAGGCCCTTATTACAACACTATTATTATGAGGCTGTTACGGGAATCGCTAATAAGGAGAGAGGGATAGATTGAGGCTTTGAAGATCCTTGATCCTGATTTACCCGGAAATTCTCTCACCTCAATCTCCTCCTACAAAGGAGGATTTTATCGCTCTCTTTCTCGATGTCAAGATTTTTTTCAAAAACTTTTCTCAATAGAAAAAACCAACACTTTGATATATATATAAGGGGGTAAATTGGTTGGGGAATTCTAAGATTATAAATTTAAGGATTGGGAAAGAGGCATTTTAAGGAAATTGATATTTTACTGGGAGAGCTTTAAATCCTATAATGGGATGGCAGGTTCAACTTCACATCGGGGATGATAAATGAGAAAGCCGAGAAAGCAGGTGGAAAGGGCAAAAGAGCATCCCCTCCCTCTTCTTCCTGATGAGGGGATAAGGCTACATTTAAATGAAAACCCGTTTGGTCCCCCTCCTAAGGTTAAGGAGGCGCTTAAGAATTTCGATCCCGAGACACTTTCTCGCTATCCCGATCCCACCCCTTTCCGGGAGAAGCTCGCCCGGTCCTTGGGGGTTTTGCCCGAGGAGGTACTGCTCACCAACGGTGCGGATGAGGCGATCCAGACGATAGCAAATACCTACCTCGAGGAGGGAGACGAAGTGGTTATCCCGACCCCTACCTTCATAACCTTTAAAAAATGCGCTGAGCTTGCTGGGGCGAAGATCATCGATATCCCCTATCCCTCTGATCTCTCCTTCCCCAAGGAGAAGCTCCTTTCCGCCATCTCGAAAAGGACGAAGCTCATCGTCCTCATCACCCCGGACAACCCGATGGGAACCGTCATTCCCGAAGAGGATATCATCGAGATAATCGAGCGGGGAAGGGGGTCCCTCATCGTCATCGACGAGACTTACCATCATTTCGCCGGGCGAAGCCTCGTCCCCTTGATAAGAAGATACGACAACCTCCTCATCATAGGAAGCTTCTCCAAAGCTTATGGTCTTGCCGGAGCGAGGGTGGGTTATATCGTCTCCGACAGGAAAAACATCTCCCTCCTCTGGCGGGTGCTCCTCCCCTTTACCATAAGTGCGGTGAGCCTTGCCCTCCTTTCCGCCGCCATCGATGACGCAGGATATGTCGACTTCGTGATCCGGGAGACGGCAAAGGCTCGGGAGTTTACCTTCTCCCGACTTGATGAACTCGGCATCCCTTACCACCCCACCAAGACCAGTTTCTTCCTGATGAAGCTTGGGATGAGAGCGGATATGGTCGTTTCCTACCTCAGGGAAAGGGGGATCTTTGTAAGGCCCCTTGAAGATGGCTTGGTCCGCATCTCCATAGGCCGCAAGGAGGATATGGAGAAATTCACTTTCGTGCTTGCAGAGATAGCCTGCCCCGATGCCCTCATCTTCGACATCGACGGGGTGCTCATCGATGTCTCCTCATCCTACCGCGAGGCGATAAGGAGGACGGTGGCGGAGTTTACCGGTTATCTCCCCACGCCGGAGGAGGTCCAGGAGTACAAGGAAAAGGGCGGTCTAAACGACGACTGGGAGCTCACCAAGAGGATGATCGAGGACCGGGGGGTGAAGGTTTCCTTCTCCGAGGTGGTTTCCTCGTTCAATCGGCGTTATTTCGGGGAAGGAGGCGAAGAGCCACTCTATTTAAAGGAACATCTCCTCATCCCTCCCGAGGTACTCGCCAAGCTCAAAGAAAGGTTCAAGCTGGGCGTCGCCACCGGGAGAACGAGAAAGGCGACGGAACTCGCCTTCAGTCGATTCGGCATCAAAGACTACTTCGATGCGGTGATCACCCTCGATGAAACACCAAACGGAAAGAAGAAACCCCATCCTTACCCGGTGGCGAAGGCGATGTCGCTACTCGGGGCAAAACGCGCTTATTATTTCGGGGATAATGTGGACGACATCAAGGCGGGTATCTCCGCCTCTGCCCAACCGATCGGGGTGATGCCTCCCGGGATCGGAGGAAAGCGCCTTAGGGAACTGTTCCGCGAAGCTGGTGCCCTGCTCGTCCTCGATCACCCCCACCTCATCCCCGAGTTATTTCCTGAATTAAAATGACCTCTCAGAACCGATAGCCTATCCCCAAGTAAAAATTATTCCTCTTACCTCCCCCTTCTATCAGGAATAAAGGCTCGAGGTATAATCTATCCTGATCGAATACCTGCCCCCCCACCCCAAAACGATGTAAGAGAATACGGTGAAAATATCGGCTTGATACATACTCCACCTCAGGACCCGTTACCAATTGGTAGTGAAATCTCGCCCAGTCATAATAAAAAGCTAATAAGCTTAACTAGAGAAATAGAGCAAGTTTATCATCGGCAGTACGATAGGGATAGAACCTCCCTCCAATGTCAATCACGATACTGAACTCCTTTTAAAACCTGAAACCCCAACTGGCAACGATTTGATAAGTAGAAAAATCAGAGCCGACACCCAAATCCCGCAGAGAAACCTTCAGGAACTGATTATCAAAGGTTTGACATCTCACCCCACCGCCAAGGAGGATCAATGGAGCATGGGGGCTTTTCCGGCAGGAATACTCTCCCTCACGGTAAACTGGAAATTCGGAATAATAAGGATCACAGGCTACCTCTTTTTCTACGGTGAAATTTATGTAATCCCGACACCAGCCGATACCAGCGGTCAGGAAGGGCTTCCATCGGCGAGAAAGAGGAAAAGAGTACTCCAAAGCAACAGAGGAAAACAGCCGATAATTTTTGCCAATCCTGATATGAACATATCGCTCGGCTTCGCCAACAGGTATTCCAAACTCCTCCTGAAAGTCGATCCTCGGTATGTGGTAGGATATTCCGAAATCAGCAGAGATAGCGAGATTCTTCCGAAGGTAAAATGTAAATCCAGCGGATGGCGAGAAACCGGTACCCGACGCAGTGGAAGAGGAACCTGCGGAGAGCAAAATCTCAAACTTCTTGATCTTCTTCTCCCCGCCATAGGCGGAAAGAGCAAAAACTAAAATAGGGAGAATGGTAGCAAATGCTATTCTCCCCTTCCATCTACTACTCAGCGTCCTTACCTCCTTTTAGGCAGCTATTTTCTTAACCATCTTCAAGGGGGATTGCCTTTTAATTCATTATTTTTCATCTGGAATTACAAATTACAAAATAAGAGTAATATGTTATTTTTGGCTTGTAAAGAAAAAAATTAAAAAATTACAAAGAAGATGAAATGACTAACTCCCCCTTAAATCACTGGCACTGATGGACAAATTCCCTTAAAATAAGGGAAACCAGAGTCAATGGATGTAAAGCCCAGGGAGGTATCAAATGAGAAGCAAAAGGATATATCTCATCAGCTTAAGCCTTCTCCTAATAGGGCTCTTAGCCTTCGCTGGCGAGGGCAAAATCACCATTGGAACCTACCATGATTTCAAGGTTCCACTAAAGCCCATCGTCTGGAGCCCAGATAGCGGTAAGTTCTTCTTTCGTTATAATGATCTGGGGTATGTCGACATCTGGTATTATGAGCTATCTTCAGGAAAGCTCAAGAAGATTACCGCCTTCAAAGCCCGGGAACTCGGCACTCCAGTCGTCTCTCCCAAGGGAGACCTGCTCCTCACCGTGAAGGATAAAAAGCTCATCCTTGTTCCCGTAAATGGGGGAACCCCCAGGGAGATAACCGAAGGGAAGGAGACGCCCCGCTCTTACTCCTTCTCCCCTGATGGCGGGAGGATTATCTACTCCGAAGGAGGAAGGATTTACCTCTACGATCTTGCTAAGAGCAGAGGGAGATTGCTATTTACAGATCGAGGGGAGGACATATCACCCATCTTCTCACCTGATGGAAGGAAAATCGCTTTCGTCTCCTATCGCAAGTCCCATAGCTTCATTGGGCTTTATTCCTTTGAGGACGATAGTTACCGTTTCTTGAACCCCTCGTGGCAATTCGACAGGAACCCGGTCTTCACCCCAGATGGGAGATACCTCATCTACTACAAGTTATATGATGACCGAGGTAAATACGCTGAGGTAGTGGCAACTGATCTCGAAACGGGGGAGATGAAAAAACTTTTCACCGATCGCGATGAAAATCGCGATTGGTTCCGTCCCCATCGGATACTGGTTACACCGGATGGCAAAAGTATCATCATTTTCTCCGAGGTTTCCGGATACCTCCATCCCTATATCATAGATATTGCAACCGGCAAGAAGAGAGCTCTCTCCCAGGGGAAATATGAGGACGAGTCCTGGGCGCTCGCCAAAGCGGGGAGCTTACTCGCCATCTCTGGGAATCGTTACGATATAAATCGGCGCCAGATATACCTTATTGACCTCAAGAGCGGTAAGATTAGGAAAATAGCGGGAGAGGATATAAATGTCTATCCCTCGATCTCGCCCGATGGCAAAAAGATCGCCTATCTCCATTCCTCTCCTTACGCGGTGCAGGATATCTGGTTGATGGACACTGAAGGAAAAGAAAAGAGACAGATCACCCACTCGATGCCACCAGGACTTACCAAAGACCTCCTTGTCGCCCCTAAGATCATCACCTACCCCAGCAAGGGCCTCACCATCACCGCCTTTCTCTTTGTACCTAAGGACATCAAACCAGGAGAGAAAAGGCCAGCAGCAATATTCCTCCACGGAGGACCGATAAGGCAGATGTTAGCCGGCTTCCATTACAGCCACTATTACGCCCGACACTATGCTTTCGGGCAGTATCTCGTTCACAAGGGTTATGTGGTTCTCTCGATAAACTACAGGGGAGGGATCGGCTACGGAAGACGTTTTCGAGAAGCGCTCAAGGGGGATATAGGGAGAGGTGACTATGAGGATGTACTCCGCGGGGTAGAATTTTTGCAATCGCTACCTTATGTTGACCCGAAAAGGATCGGGATGTGGGGCGGGAGCTATGGTGGATACCTAACGATGCTTCTCATCGCCCGAAACTCTGCAGAGATAGCTGCCGGTGCCGCCCTCCATGGGATCTGCGACTGGGATGACTTCACCCATTATTCTCCCTTCTGGCGGGATATGCTTGGCGGTGGCATCGCGAAAAGACCCGATCTCATCCTCCTCTCTTCGGCGATAAACTTCGTCTCCGAGCTTTCCTCACCGATCATAATGTTCCACGGCGATGCAGATAGGAATGTGCCCTTCGAGCAGTCAATAAAGTTCGCCCGCGCCCTGATGAAGGCAGGCAAGTACTTCGAGTTCTATGTCTACCCCGACGAACCCCATAGCTTCCTTTCCCATAAGGCTTGGGCAAACACCTTCGAGAAGATCGACGAATTCTTTGATAAATTCCTCCTTAAAAAGGAGAAGTAGATGAAAGACTCAGCCAGAAAATTGGTTTTTCTTTTAGGAGGGGTTATCCCCCTCCTTCTTCTCCCCTTTATTAAAGGGGGGATGACAGGTTCGATCTCCGGTGAGATCGTCTATCAGAAGAGGATAAAAGCACCCCTTTACCTCTACATCTTCGCGGGAAAAGAGAAGAGCAAGCGACCGCCAGACATCTGGGAGGAAAAACCAGTAAGGAAGATCCGCCTTTCAGGGAGACCCTTCCGGGTGAAGGGGCTTTCTCCGGGGCGGTATTACCTCTTCTCCTTCCTTGATGAGAACGGAAATGGGAAGGTGGACTATCAGAACTACGAGCCAACCGGTTGGTATTCGGCGGATTCCGGAGGTTTGGACCCACTGGTGGTAAAGAAAGGCGTCGATATCTCCGGGATCAACATCCCTCTAAAAGCGCCCACCCCGATGGGAGCCCCGCGGAAGACGAAGGGAGGCGAGCTCGCCTTGGTGAAGGGGCGCTATGTCCTCAAGCTCTATGGTTCTTCCTATCAGCGAGGGTATGCCCATGGTTTTCTTCTGGCAAGCCAGGTAAGGGATATGATCGAGTTCTTCAACCTCGAGTTCGGCGCCCGCTCCCGAAGGAGGTACGAGAAGGAGGTGCTCCCCTTCGTCAAGAAGAATTTCAGCTACGATAAATCCTACCTCGAAGAGGCGAGGGGGATGCTCGATGGGATGCGGGCAAGCGGGAAATCGCTCTTCATCCCCTCTTTGAACCGCGATGTGACGATGGACGACATCCTCGCCCTAAACGCCTATGGCGAGTGGCTCTCGCT
>Ga0190360_1000830_pt1 | contig 16533 bp, 22 predicted proteins | sample 48721834_MG_FD_161271 | JGI IMG/M metagenome (GOLD analysis project Ga0190360, IMG submission 161271) | Hydrothermal vent microbial mat bacterial communities from Southern Trench, Guaymas Basin, Mexico - 4872-18-3-4_MG | ecosystem: Environmental > Aquatic > Marine > Hydrothermal vents >... | reverse complement strand
GACCTGGAGACGAAGTAGTAATACTACAAAACAAAAAAACCTATGCCGTTGGAGTAGCGATGATGAACGGTGAAGAAATGAAAAAAACCTTGAAAGGCATGGCAGTGAAAACTAGACACCATATCTAAAAAAAAGTTTTTAGAAACGTTTAAGAGGTTTCTCACTACCGCAGAATGGACAAGAAAACACACAAACCCCCTGGTACAAATCAGCTCCCTCAGCCCAGATACTAACACCCTCACCACACTCGGTGCATTTAAAACTCGCTTTCATTGATTTCTTCTCAGGCACAGTTTCTTCAACAACCCGGGGTTTAGAAGGTATAACCCCGACTACACCGCAATCAGGACAAGTCAACCTCACAGGTTTCTCATTATTACTCTTCGATTTTTTAACAGCAAAAACACCATTACAAACCGGGCATTTAAAATGAAACAAACCACCCTTGAGTGTTTTTTCAAACTCCTCCACAGTACTAACTATAGATTTTTTTTCAAACCTAAACAACACACCTATGATAAACAAAACAATAACCACAATATACAAAACAAGTAAAACAACCATCCAACCCTTGTTAAAAACCACATCAAATATAGACAACACTAAAACCCAAAACGCAACCACCATCAGCAGGTTAAAACATATATGGTTTTTAAAAAACCAATTCACCATTTCATCCTCCTACCGATATAGGATAACAGTAACACTACAAAGAATAAAACAATAGACATAACAACATACAAGCTATTGTTTTTCAACCTAACACCCATGTTTTCAAAGAAAACATCACGTAACGGGTTACTACCCTCCTTGTACTCCATCAGGTTACTAAGACCATCACCATCAAGATCACCATCTGCATCAGATGGATCCATAGGATCTAGACCATACCTCTCCTCCCACCAATCCGGTATACCATCATCATCCATATCATCAATGTTTCTCGTAACCCAGAATTTTTTCTCCACTGTTTTAAATTCATTCCAGACTTTATCCCTCACCGTTATATAATAAGTATACACACCAGAAACACTATATACATTTTTATATACATATTTGTTGTTGGTTTCATAGGTCATTGTTTCTTCAGAAACCGAACCTGCCGGGGAAACAATTTTCACTCTAACACTACTTATACCCACGTTATCAACTGCGAAACAAGATATGTTAACATAGCCACCTACGACTTGTACATATGGGGTAGCTGTGAAAAAACTCACTACTGGAGCCGTGGTATCTTTTTTAACAGTGAAATTACCTACGAATGTTTTATCATTCTGATAAAAAGAGATATCAACAGCTTTTATCACAAAACTATACAAACCCTGCATAACACCATCAGAATATATATATTTAAATATATCATCAGAGGTTTTTACCATCGAATCTTCTATACTTATACCATCAGGGTTAGTTATATTAATGGTAACCGTTTTAAGACCAGTATCATCTACTATTTTCGCGGTTATTGTAACAACATCTCCCTCCTCTGGAACATCTGGTTGAACATTAACTAATGAGATAACAGGTGGGTTTTTTTCATAAGATTTCACTATTAAATCTCCAGAGAACATCTGGTTATTCCAAAGGTTGGAATCCCTTTGATCCTCTAACACGATTATTTTCACACCCACCATCCATATACCAGCTTTTGAGTTATTCCAATACATACTAACCTGTTGGGTGGATTTACTTTTTACACTTACCAGCTTGGTATCTTTTTCACTTGTGTATTTCATAATCCTTGGACCGATCCTTGAACCGTTTTTAGGAACACTCTCAATGTAGAGTTTAACCATGTAGTTAGATGCATCACTTAAACCCTGGTTCTCCACAGTTACATCAATTTTTACTCTATCAAACTCCATTATGTCACCTGTGGGGAGGATAATGTTTTTAACAGCTAAATCAGGCCATTCGTATACTATCATCTGAGTACTCATGTTATTGTTATCCTCCTTTGATTCATCAACCATGTCCATAGGATCCAACCTCGCTACTATGCTAAACTCACCGGATTTATTAGCAAACCAGTTAAAACCAACAGCAGTATCAACTTCTTTTTTCAAAGACACTACACGAGTCTCATTGAAAACCTCACTATTATTTTCATCAACAATAGATAACAAGATACTCACGTTTTCAACACCCGCGTTATGACTAACCATGGAGACATTAACATTCACAGTATCATTCACATAAACCTTTTCTGAACCAGATGACGAACTAATAGAAAGGTTAACTATCTCTAAATCAGGACGACCTACGAGTATATCATGTTGAACTGGTACACATTGATAACCCGCTCCATCTCTACAGGTAACATTAACACTCCAGTTACCATCCATGTCGAAACTATTAAAACCAGTATACAACCAATTCACCATATCACCCGTATCAAATAAGGTAACTGTGAAATTATGACTAATATTATCTTTTAAATACAAGAGAGCAGTAACATTTTCAACCTTGGCAGACGTAGAAACAGAAATATTTATAGAGTCACCACGAAGCGTGTAACTACCATCTAGGGGTTCTATAATAATAGCATGCCATCCATCTACAAAACCCATAGAACCAATAGTTACATTACCAGAAACATTGATATCTTCATCCTCCATACCACTAGCTCTATTACCAGGGTTTTCATGTACATCAAAATAAACACAATAGTATTTCTCACCTGAACCACTATTATCTGAAACATTCCATAAAACCACACCCGTAGCATTACATATAGGATTAAAACCTTCACTCTCATCAAACCTATACTTGTCAACCACTCCAAGGACATTCCCGTTGTTAGAGTAACAAACAACTCTAACTGTATCGTTTTCAAACGTAGCGTTTACACCTAACTCCGTCAATAACTCTGTAAAGTTAAAAAACTTTGAAACATTACCACTACCATTCACTGATAAAAAATACCTATAATGCCAGTTTTCATCCCACCACTTTAGCTGTTCAACACCAACCACTACAGACACTTTTTCAACATCATGAGACACGTTACCAAGAAATACTTCTACAGCAAGTATTTGACTACCAAAACCACGGGGCGTCCAGTTAAAAGAAAAAACATAAACCTCATCCCTATATAAACCATCTTTTTTCACCACTGTCTCAATTTCTCCCTGTGCACTAGAATTCAACCTAACATAGATAGACTCATTAGTACTCCTCCCGTTGTTTCTAACACTAGCAAAAACATTCACAGTCTCATTAACCACAACAGAACCAGGGACATCAATATCAAGTATCTCTAAATCAGTACCCCGTTCAGAAAAAACCACAGAGAAATCCCATGTATTATTAAAATAGTTACTCTCCTTAATACCCTGATTAAACCTATAATTCACAACCATACTAAGAACATGTTTACCCTCAAAACCATTAGTTGGAACCCAGGAAACATTAACATAACAAAACCCACCCATAGGTAAACCCTGATTAGAACTATTAACAGCAACAGGTGTACTACCATGATCAACAAATAAACCTACTTCTATATTTTCATTAGTTGTAACATTTTTATCACCAACATTTTCAACCTTAAAAACAATTTCAACCTCTTTACCCTCAGTAAAAACCCAGAAACCCTCATCGTCCACATGAGCATCAGGGCAATCAAGATAAACAGGTATCAAATCAGGTAGAGAACCTTCTCCACCTGCAGGTGTTGAAATATTCAAAAAACCTATCAGCAGCAAAACAAAAACAAATATTGAAAAAACATCTTTAACAAAACATCTACCTACCGCTTTCAACATATCGCACTTCTCCTCCTATTAAGACAGAACCCCCCACAAACTCAACCTGTAATTTATATCTTCAATGTTGTATTTCTATCTTTCTATTTATTATTAAAATAAATATCTCAAATTAAAATAACTCCTCCCCTCTTTTTTTCTATATACTCTATATTTTTTAAGCATAAAATATAAAACAAGTTCACCGTTAACGGGACAATAAAAACAAACAACAAAAGGTATAGGGGTGAAAAAATACGAAACCAGAGATACATGAATCAAGTTTTGTAGCAGAAACAGCAGTAATAATTGGAAATGTTAAAATCGGTAAAAACTGTGGAATCTTCCCTTTCGCTGTCATCCGTGGTGATCAAAACTCTATTGAAATAGGAGACGGCTCAAATGTTCAAGACTGCTGCGTTATACATGTAAACTCCGAGTACAAAACAAAAATCGGAAGAAACGTTTCAATAGGACACTCTGCTATGGTACATGGTGCAACAATTGAGGATGAATGCATAATAGGTATACACGCAACAGTTCTCAACGGTGCAAAAATCGGGCGAGGATCAATAGTAGGAGCAAACGCTCTTGTAACACAGGAAATGCAGGTACCAGAAAACAGCCTAGTAATAGGTGTACCTGGTAAAATCGTGAAACAAGATAAAAAATTTAGAGAACAAGCACGTTTAAACGCAGAAACCTATCAGAAACTAACAAAAGAGTATAAACAAGGTAGACATCTATTGTATAAACCGTTAAAATAAAAAAAAATATATGGTTTTTTTTATTCCTTTAATTTTTCACGTGCTTCTAGTTTTTTACGTGTATAGGCGAGTAAACCACCTGCATCTCTTATAGCAGTTATTTCTCTAGGTAACCAAGGAAATGTAAACGTTTTATCACCAACAACGATCTCACCAGCATCAATATCAACTTTGATTTCACTCCCCTCACTGTATGCTTTTACAGCCTGAGGGCATTCAATTAAAACAAGTCCTTGGTTAATAGCTGCTCTATAAAAAATACGTGCAAAACTCTCCGCTATAACTGCTTTAACACCTACTGCTTTTAAACCAACCACTGGTTGTTCACGTGAACTACCGCATCCAAAGTTTTTACCAGCCAGTATAATATCACCTTTTTTCACGTTTTTTGAAAAAGATGGATCAAGATCTTCAAGGAGATGAGGTATTATCTCTTCAGGTGTACTACAAGTATATGTGTATTTACCGGGGAACAACATATCAGTGTTAACATTGTCACCATAACGCCAAACCCTCATTTTTACATTACCTCCCTTGGGTCAGTAATCCTACCAGTCAAAGCAGACGCCGCTACAGTAGCAGGACTTGACAAGTAAATCTCTGCTTCTTTACAACCCATACGTCCTTTGAAATTACGGTTAGCCGTGCTAAGACACCGTTCACCTGGTGCAAGTACACCTTGATGAGCACCTAGACATGGACCGCAACCAGGTGGTAACACTATACCACCTGCTTTAATAAGAGTTTCAATAACACCAGTTTTAAGAGCATCCTCATAAATCCTCCTAGAAGCTGGTAGAATAAGAAGTCTAACATCTGGATGTACTTTTTTACCTTTTAAAATCTCAGCAGCAACCTTGAAATCAGACAACCTACCATTAGTACAAGTACCAATGAGACACTGTTGAATATCTACATCAGCCACCTCCGAAACTGGTTTAACATTATCCACTGTATGAGGACACGCTACCACTGGAACAATATCAGATAAATCATATTCCAACTCTCTAGAATAAAACGCATCTTCATCAGAGTAAACAGCATCATAAGAAGCTGACACACCAATCGAAGCAAGATAACCCTGTGTTACATTATCAACAAAAAATACGGAATTCTTTGCACCCATTTCCACACCCATGTTACAAATAGTAAAACGATCATCAACAGAAAACTGTTCTACATCACCATGATACTCAACAGAACAATAATTAACACCAGAAGCAGAGACATCACCAATGATATGTAAAACAACATCTTTTGCAAACACCCCTTTTGAAAGTTTACCATCTAACATCATTTTAACACTATCTGGAACCTTCAACCAAGTCTCACCAGTAAGCAAAAGCGATGCAGCCTCAGTACGGTCAATACCTGAAGAAAAAGCACCAACAGCACCATAAGAACAAGTATGAGAATCACTACCCAGCAAAAGTTTACCAGGGAGCGCAAGACCCATCTCAACAACTACCTGGTGACAAACACCTACACCTACATCAAAAAAATTTACAATACCGTATTCTTTGACAAACTCTCTAACAAGCTTATGATTCAACGCTGTCTTTTCTGAAGCAGCCGGAACAACATGATCAAAAACAATAATTGAGAGAGATTTAGAGTAAACACCATATTTTTTCAACTCAGGTTCAATCTTCCGGATAATAGCAGCAGTGTTATCATGCGTTAGAAGATGATCAGGATGTACAGTAACAATCTCACCAGGGGACAACTCTTTAGTATTAGAATATTTTGCAAGTATTTTTTCAGCAAACGTCATACCCATAATCAGTATACCTCCACATATATCACTCTCAACATAGAAATCCACCCAAATATTATAAGATTTTGAGAACATGAATCAACTACTCTTCTTTAAATTTATTTCAAGAAAAAAAACCAAATTTTATGTCAATGGTTTTTTCACAATATGGCAAAATAATAAGAAAACTATAAGATATAGAAGATATATAATTATCCTATATAAACAGTGATATAAAGAGTAGTTAAATATAGTTACATAAAAGGGTGTAGATGGAGAGATGAAAAGAAGAAAACTTATTAAAAACAACTCTGCGTTATCAGGAGTAATCGAAGCTCTTTTAATCATTGCACTTGTAGCGATTATAATCTCAGTAATACAACTCCAGTATATACCTATTATAGTAGAGCAAAAAGAAGCAGATCATATGGACAAAGTAGAAAACCAGTTTTCAACATTGAAATCTGTAATTGAAACACAAGCAATGATGGGTGTAATAGGTAGCGATCAATCACTCGCTTATTCACCCATGTCTTCACCAATCACGCTAGGTAGCAAAAAACTACCATATTTTATATCTGGAACAGCCACAGGGCAGCTTACTTTAAAAGATAAAAACGATGTTGGAAACTACAAAATCAACATTCAACCCATGTCAATACCTGAATACAGTAGCGGTATACCTTTAACCTCTATAGAATACCAAGCATATAACACTGAGTTTATAAATCAGAACTATGTACTCGAAGGCGGCGGGGTTATACTCAACCAGTCAGATGGAGAAGTAATGAGAGTTGCTCCTTCTATAAGTGTTGAAAACCATAGTGAATCAGGATATATTAAAATATACTGGTACATCCCGGTTTTTACAGGATTTGAAGGGAAAAAAACCGATGCTGGATGGGAGGACACATATGTCCGGACAAACTATTCTAAACATAGTACACAAGAGGGAGCTATAAACTGGGTTTATATATACACTCCTCATATCGAAGCATGGAATAAATCACTTATTCAAAACGATACTGGAATACTATGGGAGTACTACCACAACGGATACATTAATGTGTATATAGATTATACTGAAACACCGCATTGTATAAAAATAGAACCGCAGAGTAAAAATATACAGGTAGCACTCACAATAGTTGAAATCGGAGTTCAAATAGGACATGGAGAAATAATAACATAAATTAAAAGATTTGTTTAATATAATTTAATTATAAATTAAAAGAAATGGGTTAAACAAATGGTGGAAAACAAAAAAATCCTAAAAACAGCAATCAATGGATTCGATGAATTATTCGCAGATGGAGGAATACCACAGGGCAACTCGATATTAGTAGCAGGTGGACCCGGTACAGGGAAAAGCATATTCTGCAGACAAATATGCTATAACCTTCTTTCACAGGGACAAAACTGTATGTACGTCAGCTTTGAAGAAAACAAAGAACGCATAATCAGCAGCATGGAAAACTTCGGATGGAATATAAAAAAATACATAGACAACGGTAGTTTCCTAATACAACAAATCAACCCATTAGATATACTACGGATGAAATTCGGATCAATCGGCGGATCAGGATCAGCAACCGAGATATCATACAAAATAAAACCTCTAGTAATACCAAGAGACTTCCACCCTGACGTCATCACTGTAGACTCATTAACCGCGATAATCGCAGCATCTATAACCAAAGATAAAAACTATAGACTCTACCTACAGCAACTATTCAGTTTCTTCGAAGAAACAGGTGCAACATCGTTTTTAATCACTGAAACAGATCCCATACCCACTAGATACAGTGAAACAGGTATAGAAGAATTCTTAGCAGATGGAATAATAGTATTATATAATATACAAAAAAAAGACACACGAGAAAACGCTATAGAAGTCTTAAAAATGAGATACGCGAAACATCAAAAAAAAATAGTTAAAATGGAAATCACTGACAAAGGAATAAAAATCCACCCTGATCAACATATAACAATTGACTCATAAAAAAAATTACGTCCCCCCCTCTTTTAATTCATCCTTTATCATCGTTTTAAAAAAATTATAAAAACTTGAAAGGCTCTGCATGTGAACTCAGTTTTTTTGCACCATACTTCAGAATATAATTCTCAATCTGTTTAACTTGAAACCTATTCAAACCAGTTCTCTTCAAAATCAGGTTATCATTTTCATCATATATCCTCAACGTACCCTCATCCGCATTTAGTATAGCTTTAATCAACTTACCATTTTGCAACCAAATCCAGATGTTCACATTCTTATTTGTCATACCAGCACCTGATTTTTATTGTTCTCAATAAATAATTTTGTTTTGCTTGGTATATAAATATTTCTATACAATTCTATACTTTTATAAAAAAAACCGTCATCGGCACATTTAAACCAACAAAAAAAAGATAAAAGATAAAATAATTATACGTGCAATAGGATATACCAATTATAAGAAAAAAAGTTTTTCAGAGGGAATGGCAGGATGGAGAGAGTAAAAACAGGCATAGAGGGACTAGATAGAATACTCGGAGGAGGATTCCCAAAAAAATCTATAACCCTAGTCTCAGGTCCACCAGGGAGTGGAAAAAGCATATTCTGTTTCCAATTCCTGTACGAAGGAGTAAAAAACGGAGAAAAAGGACTATTTTTAACATTAGATAAAAAAGTCGATGGTCTACTGGTACAAGCAAGAGAAATAGGATTTGACTTTCAACCTGCAATTGAAAATAGACTTGTAAAATTTCTTTATCTAAACATAAACAAAAAATATATTTATGAAACCATGACAAACGAAATATTATCTGATGAATACGACCGTATAGTGTTAGACTCAATAACACCATTATCAGAAATGCCTATATTCATGAGAAACACAGAAGATATAGACATTAGTATGGTAACACCAGAGGAATATCCACCAGGAGTCAACCTACCAATTAGAAGACTACATTTACGTTACATTTTAAACACGTTAGAAGCAGCGAATTCTACCTCAGTTGTAACCTCTGAGATACCGGTTGGTTCCCTACTACTCTCACGTGACGGTATCTCAGAATTCTTAGCAGATGGTGTTATAACATTGAGCCTAGACTCTACAATGGATCGTCGAAAACTATCTGTGATGAAAATGAGAAACACGAAACACACGCTTAAACCACAGGAGATAATAATCGACCATGGTGGTATAAAACTCTTGTAAACCAATCAAAAAAACCTACCTCATGATATGGTATCAAAATTGATGTATGTTTTTAAAATATAAACCCCCTAAAACATTAAGGATGCTTTTCATCATACATTATGCGCCGTTACTTTTAATTATCATGATAGGACCATTAACAGCAATATTTCATATATGGGAGATACCCTTAAACAAAATTATAACCATTATATCTGGTTTAGTTGTTTTTTTATTAGGCACCATCCTGTATTTTAAATGGGAGATATTCTGGCATAAAAACTATCATGGGCAACTAGTAACAAATGGTATCTTCTCTTATATACGTCATCCACATTACACCTCTCTACTAATAATTGGTTTTGGACTCGCATTGTTTTTTTACTCAACAGCTGCACTGTTAATCTCAATCATTGCTGTCCCAATAATGATACTTAGTATACTCGATGAAGAAAAACAATTGATAACACAATATGGAGAAGAGTATAAAAAATATATGAAAAAAGTCCCATGGAGGATTATTCCAAAAATATTTTGACAACATTAAAAAAAATTATATATTCCAGAATATCATTTAAAAGTAGATTTACGTAATAAGATTTATATATAACATCTATAATGCGTTAATTCCTTACTCCCTACCAGACATCAAAAAAACCCGGGCAATTCTACATTTATGGAATCCCGGTATCATGCAGTCTAAATAAAAAAAATGTTTTCAACTGCATAAAAAAAGATGTCACGGTTTGGAGAAAAAATTGGAAATTAAATTTCCATCCTTTCAAGTGTATTCAAAAAAAATGAGCATACAGAGGGTAAGTTATGCCTAAAAGACATAGACCAAGAAGAGGATCAATGGGCTTTTCGCCACGGAAAAGAGCAAGAGCGGAAACTCCACATATTAAAAGCTGGCCTGAAGGAGAAGACACTCCTAAGATACAAGGTTTTCTAGGTTATAAAGCAGGTATGACACATGCTTTTGTCGTTGATTATCGTCCTACTTCTACTACATCAGGTAGAGAAGTAATTATGCCTGTTTCAGTGGTGGAGACACCCCCGTTAAAAGTTGCAGCTGTTAGAGCCTATAAAAAAACTTTTCATGGGTTGCAAACAATAGGTGAGATATGGGCTGACAAACTTGACCCTGAACTTTCAAAAAGATTACCTCTTGCTAAGAAAGAGAAGAAGAAAAACTGGGATTTCATAAAAGATGCTGATGATATACGTGTTATTGTTTATACTCAACCAAAACTTGTAACAGGTGTTCCTAAGAAGAAACCTGAGATTAGAGAGTTTAGAATCGGTGGAGGAACAATAGAGGATAGAGTGAAATATGCAAAAAGTATACTTGGTAAAGAAGTAAAAATTAACGATGTTCTTAAAGAAGGAGACATGATCGATACAATAGCGGTTACCAAAGGAAAAGGCTTCCAGGGTCATGTTAAACGTTGGGGTGTGAAACTTTTAACACATAAAAACTCAAAACATAGACGAATGATAGGAACAGCAGGTTCATGGCATCCAAACTGGGTACAGGCAACTGTTCCACAAGCTGGGCAGATGGGGTATCATCAACGTACTGAGTATAACAAACGTGTGTTGAAGATAGGTGAAAACGGTGAAGAAATCACACCAGCTGGTGGTTTTCCACATTATGGTGTTGTAAGGAACTCATATATTCTTTTACATGGTTCTATACCAGGACCAGCGAAACGACTTATCAGTATGAGAGACGCTGTAAGATATCAACGTGGTGTAAAAGTTGAGAAACCAGAGATTTCATATATCTCTACTACTAGTAAACAAGGTGCTTGATCATGGTTAAAGTGAATATTTATAATGTTGATGGTTCTTCCTCTAGAAAAATTGATTTACCAGGGGTTTTCAGTACACCGTACCGCCCAGATCTTATCAGGAAAGCATTTAACGTGCTTCGTTCAAATAAAAGACAACCTTATGGTGCTAGTTCATCGGCTGGTAAAAGACATGCTACAGCTTCTGTAGGTAAAGGTAGAGGCATGTCACGTGTACCACGTCTTACTCAAGGACGAAGGGCAGCACTCGCTCCATGTGTAGTTGGTGGTAGAAGAGCTCATCCACCTAAGGCTGAGAAAAACTGGGGAGAAAAGATAAACAAAAAAGAGAAACAACTTGCTAAAAACTCTGCACTTGCTGCAACAGCTGATAAAGAAATAGTAGTCAAAAGAGGACATCGGTTTGACGAAAAACTAACCCTACCTGTTATCGTTGAGGATAAATTCGAAAAACTTACAAAAACAAAAGATGTGGTAAAAACTCTTGAAAAAATAGGAATATATGATGATATACTTCGGGCTGATAATGGTAAACATGTACGAGCTGGAAAAGGAAAAAGAAGAGGAAGGAAATATAGGATTCCTAAATCGATTCTCATTGTTTCAATGAAAGATGAAATTCAGAGAAGCTCCAGGAATCTACCTGGTGTTGATGTAGTTAAACCTAGTGGGATAAACATTGAACATTTAGCACCTGGTGGGGATGCAGGGCGTTTAACAGTTATCACAGAATCTGCTTTGAAAGAAATAGGAGGCAGTAGTTAAAATGATAGATCCTTATGATATAATATATCATCCCTATGTGACTGAGAAAACCATGGATTTCATGGAGAAAAACAATGCTTTAGAGTTTGTAGTTAAAAGAAATGCTAATAAAAAACAGATTAAAGCAGCTGTTGAAAAAATGTTTGAAGTTAAAGTACAAAGTGTCAACACTCGTATTACGAAAAATGGGAAACATGCCATTGTAAAGTTTACACCTGAGTTTAAAGCCGAGGATATTGGAATGAGAATTGGAATATTCTAAAAAAAATTGGATAAAGGAGTTTATTATGGGTAAAAGATTAATACAGCAGAGACGAGGGCGGACAAAAAGTAAATTCAATGCTCCTTCGCATAGATTTAGAGGAGATATAAAATATATATCAGTTGAAGGAGAAATTGAAGGAATAGTTGAGGATATAGTTCATGATCCAGGTCGTACTGCTCCTCTTGCTAGTGTCAAATTAAGTAACAATATGAAAATATTAACACTTGCTGCTGAGGGAGTTAAAACTGGTGATAAAATAAAATTCACTAATGATAAAGATAATAACAATATAGGTAACATTTTACCTATTGGTAAGATACCTGAGGGGGCACCTGTTTATAATATAGAGTTAAAACCTGGTGATGGTGGTAAACTAGTCCGAGCAGGTGGTAGTAATGCAACTGTGGTTTCACATGAAAGCGGGAAAACAGTTGTACAGTTGCCCTCTGGGGAGTTTAAAACACTTAATTCAGAATGTAGAGCAAGCATTGGTGTTCTTGCTGGTGGCGGAAGAAAAGATAAACCATTCCTTAAAGCAGGTAAAAAACATTATGCTTTTAGAACTAGAGGGAAACAGTATCCTATTGTGAGAGGAGTCGCGATGAACCCTGTTGCTCATCCACATGGTGGCGGTGGGCATCAACATGTAGGGAAACCTTATACTGTTAGAAGAGGAGCACCACCTGGTAGAAAAGTTGGTAGTATAGCTGCAAAAAGAACTGGGAGGAAATAAACATTTATGGCAGCGAAAAAAGTATTTAAAAGTTCAGCAAGGAGCCGTAGAAAAGCTCGTAGGAAAAAAATTGAGATAAAAAAGAAAGAATTCACCTATCGTGGTTTAACACTTGAAGAGTTGCAAAAACTCTCCCTTGAAGAGCTGTTACCGTTACTTCCTTCCAGGATGCGTAGAACACTTAAAAGAGGGTTCACTGTTAAACAGGATAAACTACTTAGAGATATTGAAAAAGCAAACCCTGGAGAAATAATAAGAACTCATTGTAGAGACATGATAATACTACCAAGTTTTGTAGGTCATACTATACATGTTCATAATGGTAAAGAATTTCAACGTGTGGATATACAACCTGACATGATTGGGCACTACCTTGGCGAGTTCGCCTTAACACGTCAGAGAGTTAAGCATACTGGACCTGGTGTAGGTGCTACCCGGTCTTCTAAATATATGCCATTGAAATAAGTGATGAAATATGAAATATTCAACTCAAGTAGATTCAGATAAAACCGCGAAAGCATATGGTTACGAGTTACATTGCTCTAGAAAAGATTCAATGAACATAGCATATGCTATAAAAAACATGAAACTTGAGGATGCAAAAAAATTTTTACAGGAGATTATAGACATGAAACGACCTCTACCCGCGGTGTTTCATAATAAAAAAAGAAGTCATCAAAAAGGTATAGGTCCTGGTAGCTACCCACAAAAAGCAGCGAGATACATGCTTAAAACACTCAAAAACGCTGAAAACAATGCAGAATACAAAGGATTTGATGTAGAAAATATGAGAATTAGTCATATATCAGTATATGGCGGTCGGGTTATCGAGGGTATTATGCCACGTGCCCATGGACGAGCTACTAATAAGAACACACGTACAACCAATATTGAAATAATACTTGAAGAGGTAGAATAAAAAATGACTGGCGAACGAAACTTTATAAGGGAAAACACAAACAGGGTGTTAATCAAGGAATTTCTACTTAAAAAAATAGAAGGCGCTGGTTTCGGAGGCATGAATATACAGAGGACACCAATGGGTACAAGGATAAATATACTAGTAGAACGACCAGGTATGGTAATAGGTAGAGGCGGTAGTAAGATAAAAGAACTCACAGATGCAATAAAAGAAAAATTCAATGTAGACAATCCTCAGATAGAAATCGAAGAAGCAGGTGGTAAAGCGTCACTAAACGCACAGATAATGGCAGAAAAACTAGCAGAAGCACTTGAACGCGGATGGCATTTCAGACGAGCAGGTCATTCTACAGTACGTAGAATCATGGATGCCGGTGCTAAAGGATGCCAAGTAATAATAGCTGGAAAACTCACAGGTGCTCGTCATAGAACAGAAAAATTCACAGAAGGACATGTAAAATACTGCGGTGAAACAGCTAGAGAAGTGATGGACACAGGATACGCAATAGCTAAACTAAAAGCAGGTATACTAGGTGTCAAAGTACGTATCATGAAACCAGATGCAAAACTACCAGATGAAATAAACATACATGTTCCTGAAGCTAAAACCATAGAAAAAGAAAAAACAGTTGAAGAGAAAAAAGAAGAAAAGAAAATAGAGAAAAAAACAGATATCAAAAAACTTGCGGAGATATCAGGCATTGGACCATCAATAATCAAAAAATTCGAAAAAGCAGGTATCAAATCACTCGAGGAACTATATGAAATGGATGTTGATGATATCACAGCAATAGAAGGAATAGGTGGAAAAACAGCTGAAAACATTGTAAAAAAATTAAAGAAACTACTTGAAGAGGTTGTATGAAAAAATGACTCTTAAAGCTAAAGAAATTAGAATTCTCACACCTGAAGAAAGACGTGAGAAACTCAATGAATTGAAAAGAGAATTAATGCATGAACGTGGTATTGCTGCAATGGGTGGATCTCCACCATCTCCCGGGAAAATAAGGAAACTCAGGATGGACATTGCAAGAATACTCACAATCATGCGGGAGGAAGGAGAAAAATAAATGAGCGAGATATGTGAAGTATGTGGTCTACCTAAAGAAATCTGCGTCTGCGAAGACATCGCACGGGAACAACAAAAGATCACCATCGCCGTTGACAAGAGACGATATGGGAAAATAATGACCATCGTTGACGGTATAAACACCCATGATCTAGATCTCAACGCGTTGATAACACAGCTTAAATCAAAATGCGCCTGTGGTGGCACAATAAAAGATGGTAAAATCGAACTACAGGGAGACCATAGAACAAAAGTAAAAGAAACCCTTGAAAAAATGGGTTTCATAGTTGAAGTAATATAAAAAAAGAAGAAGAAGAAAGAACAAGTTTCAAAAAAAGGTGCCGGTAACTCCTTTCAACATTCAGTTGACGAAGATCAGAACCACATAGAGAAAGAGATATCATGGATGAGAAAACATTAGCGAGAGACGAACTAATTGGACTTCCAGTTAAGATTAAAGAATGCACCGACCCTGGTTGGAAGGGAAAAACTGGTGTCATAGTTGATGAAACAAAAAACACTTTCACAATTGAAACTGGAGGTAGATGTAAAATTATTGCAAAGAAAACTGCAGTGTTTGAGTTCAACTATCATGGTGAAAAAATCACGTTAGATGGTTCAAAAATCATGTATAGACCTGAAGATAGAATTAAGAAAATAAGGTGAAAGAAAACAATGGTGAAGAAAAAAGAGGAAGTAAGAAACATAGGAGTCAATGTTGTGCCTCCTAATGAGAAATGTAATGATAAAAACTGTCCGTTTCATGGGAGTTTACCCGTTAGAGGACAAATTATAACAGGTGTTGTAGCTTCTACCAAAATGAAAGGTTCAATTCTTGTTAAAAGAGAATACATGCATTATGTTCCAAAATATGAGCGGTATGAAAAAAGGACATCAACCTTTGCAGCGCATTGTCCACCTTGTATAAAAACAAAGGTTGGTGACAAGGTAAGAATTGCAGAATGTCGACCACTTAGTAAAACAGTATCCTTTGTAACAATTGAGAAATTATGAAACAAAAAAAAGAGGTGAAAAGAATAGTATGAAGGGAATCGCTGGTAGAACAATGAGAGGACTACCTGTAGGGGCACGTCTTGAATGCGTTGATAACACTGGTGCTAAAGTAGTACAGATTGTTATGACTCCGAAGTTGAAAGGGACACATAGGAGATACCCTAAAGCAGGCGTAGGTGATATGGTTATAATTAGTGTAAAAAAAGGAGCTGCTGATATGAGAAGACAATTGTTAAAAGCTGTTATAGTACGTCAAAAAAGACCTTTCAGGAGATCAGATGGGACAATGGTACAGTTTGAGGATAACGCTGCTGTGATAGTAACAGATACTGGTGAAACAAAAGGTTCAATGATCAAAGGACCAGTTGCTCTTGAAGCAGCAGAACGGTATCCTAAGATTGCATCTAATGCTTCAATAATTGTATAAAAAATTTTTGATAAATGAATGAGGGTTAAAAAATGATGTCAAGTAAACCGGGTAAACAAAGGAAAAGA
>Ga0190360_1000827_pt1 | contig 16575 bp, 10 predicted proteins | sample 48721834_MG_FD_161271 | JGI IMG/M metagenome (GOLD analysis project Ga0190360, IMG submission 161271) | Hydrothermal vent microbial mat bacterial communities from Southern Trench, Guaymas Basin, Mexico - 4872-18-3-4_MG | ecosystem: Environmental > Aquatic > Marine > Hydrothermal vents >... | reverse complement strand
GGGGTGGGATTTCACAAACATCTGGGATATCTGGGAGGGTAGAACATATCCGTTTTTCAAATGGCAGGATGTGAAGGCGGTTCCACTGGAACCGCTTAATCTGAGTGTGAGATCGGGCGATGGATATGTGAATTTGAGTTGGGAGAAACCTTTGGATGAGGGAGGTTCTCCGATTATAGGGTATAGAATCTATCGTGGAACGAGTTCTGGCAATGAGACATATCTTACGATGGTGGGTGGGAACGCCACTACATACAATGATACGGGAGTTACGAATGGCCAGAGGTATTATTACCGTGTGAGTGCGGTGAACGAGGTAGGAGAGGGAGAGTTATCGGAGGAGGTCAATGCAACACCGCTGGGTGTGCCATCTGCGCCTCGGAACTTGGCGGCGATGGGAGGAGAGGGATATGTGGTTCTCACATGGGAAGCACCGGCAGATGACGGAGGTTCCCCGATCACAGGATATAAGATCTATCGTGGAACGAGTTCTGGCAATGAGACTCTTCTTGCTACAGTAGGGAACGTTCTTACATACAACGATACAGGGCTGATCAATGGTCAGAGGTATTATTACCGTGTGAGTGCGGTGAACGGGGTAGGGGAGGGGGAGTTATCGGAGGAGGTGAGTGCCCTTCCGCAGGGAGTGCCCTCTGCACCTGAGAACTTGGTGGCGACGGGAGGAGACGGATATGTGGTTCTTACATGGGAGGCACCAGCAGATGATGGGGGTTCCCCAATCATAGGATATAAGATCTATCGCGGAATGGAATCAGGCAATGAAGTCCTACTTACCAGTGTTGGGAACGTGACTACGTACAATGATACGGGGCTTACGAACGGTCAGAGGTATTATTACCGTGTGAGTGCGGTAAACGGGGTAGGGGAGGGGGAGTTGTCGGAGGAGGTCAATGCAACACCGCTGGGTGTACCCTCTGCACCTCTGAACTTGGCGGCGATGGGAGGAGAGGGATATGTGGTTCTCACATGGGAGGAACCTTTGGATGATGGAGGCTCCTCGATTATAGGGTATAGAATCTATCGTGGAACGAGTTCTGGCAATGAAGTCCTACTTACCAGCGTCGGGAACGTGACTACGTACAATGATACGGGAGTTACGAATGGTCAGAGGTATTATTACCGTGTGAGTGCGGTGAACGGGGTAGGGGAGGGGGAGTTATCGGAGGAGGTGAGTGCCCTTCCGCAGGGAGTACCCTCTGCACCTCAGAACTTGGTGGCGAGGGGAGGAGATGGATATGTAGTTCTCACATGGGAAGCGCCAGAGGATGACGGAGGATCACCGATTGTAGGATATAAGATATATTGCGGTATGAGATATGGCGGCGAGACGTATCTTACGACTATAGGGAACCTGACTACGTACAAAGATACCGGAGTTACTAATGGCCGGACATACTATTACCGTGTGAGTGCGGTAAACGGGATAGGGGAGGGAGAGTTGTCGGAGGAGGCTAGTGCAACACCGCAGGGAGTACCCTCTGCACCTGAGAACTTGGTGGCGAGAGGGGGAGATGGATATGTAGTTCTCACATGGGAGGCACCGGCAGATGATGGGGGCTCCCCGATCACAGGATATAAGATCTATCGAGGTACGAGTCCAGGTGAGGAGGTTCTTCTCACCACAGTGGGGAACGAGACAACGTACAACGATACGGGAGTTACGAACGGCCAGACGTATTATTACCGTGTGAGTGCGGTGAACGGGATAGGAGAGGGAGAGCTCTCGGAGGAGGTCAGTGCAACACCGCAGAGTGCACCCCCTGCTCCGGCGGATACATCTACATCGGGAGGGATGAGTATTTTGCCCCTTTTGGCTGCTATTGCGGTTGCCATAGTGGTGATCGTTCTCATTGTGCTCTTTTCCAGATGGAGAAAGAGCCATACTCCCCGGGGGAGAGGCTCGCTGGAGGGAGAGAGTTGGGGCATGTCCATAGAAGAATAATATAGTCAAATTAAGGTCTTCAACAGGAGAACCCCTGTTATAAACTGGAAGGTCCCTGGAATAAGAGAGGGCAAGGGGCTATGTGATATACTGTTGCTCCGTAGTTGATTTTGCGTTCTTAATGGTTGAGACAAAAGGAGGAGGGGGGTGTAGGGTGATGGTGAGTTTACCCGTCTCCTTCAGTCCCCTTGAGTGAGACTATTCACAAGCTTCACGCAATCTTTATATATGGTGTTACCAACACTTATACCGGGCCGGGAGGGGGAGGGTGGCTGACGGTGCCCGAAAGGGCGCTGAGGAAAGTCCCCCCTCCGCAAGATAGGGGGCCCGGGGCAACCCGGGGGCCCGAGAGGGTCGGCAACGGAGCAGAAACGACACCGCCCGCACCAAATGGGATGATGGGGGATAAGCCCCTGACGTCGGCGCGGGAAAGGTTGAAACGGCCGTCCCCCCCGGAGCAAGTCCAAAGGACCGGGATGAGTGTCTTGCGACCGGTAGGTGGGACGCTCAGTCAAATGCCACCAGCCTTCCGTTCCGCAAGGGACGGAGGGGGAACAGAAGGGGGCTTACTCCCCCCACCCGGCCCACCCCATAAACCTTTGCAATGCTCCTTCCCCCGACACATGTTTTTCTAAAAGGGCATGAAAGGCGGGGCTGGAGAACTCCCTACCCTCTCTTTCCACCCTCACAGGATGCACAGTCTACTTGATTCCGGGGGTCTAGGTGTGAATTGGCTGCCCTGGCCGCAAGGGTTTTGCCCTCTAGTGTAAAAAGGTTTAAAATAGGGGATACCATACTCCGCCCCGGCGTTCGGGGGAATGGATGTGAAGAAGAAGGCCGAAAGATGCATATCATGCGGCGTCCCGCTCACGGATGTGGGAGACGTGTCCTTTTACTGTCCCGGCTGCGGGAAGGCACTGATAGGAAGGTGCCATCACTGCAGGGATCAGAGTGTGTTGTACGTGTGCCCCGAATGCGGCTTTGAGGGGCCCTGAAGGAGCGTGTATTTATGGGAAAGGTTGGTCTGATATACAGGATCCTTCCGGAGGGTGTTGAGGTAGACCTGGAGAAGGTCTCCGAGGAGATCCAAGGCACCCTGCCCGAAGGGGGCGAGCTACTGAAGAGAGAGATAAAACCCTTCGCCTTTGGTCTAAAATCGCTCGAGGTCCATATAACCCTTGACGATCGCAAGGGCGGCGCTGAGGAGCTTGAAGGAGCCCTCAAGGCAATCCCCGGGGTACAATCCGTGGAACTTCTTCATATGAGCCTTATCTGACCCGTTACCGGAGGGGTGGGTTATGAAGGGAAGGGTGGAGATCAGGGTACCTCTTTATCCTACTGAGAGTGAGGAGAAGGTGAGGGAAGCGGTCCTTAGAATATTCCCCGACGCTGAATTGAGGTGCGAGGGGGAGATGCTCCTTGGGGAGGCGGAGGAGCTGGATACCTTCCTTGACATTATAAAGAGGCATAGGATTCGGGACTCTGCTAGAGAGTTCCTCCTCAGGAGAAAGAGCTCCGGTGAGTACATCTTCGAGCTCAATAAGCAGGTGGCAACAGTAGGTGTTGTTAACTTCGTGGAGGAGCAGCAACCCCTGGGGTCCATACTTGTAATCCTCCGCCCCGAGAGTGATGAGGAGTTCATAAAGAGACTCACTCCCACTTTCGAGGAGAGTGAAGGAGAGGAGTGAAAATTAAAGGCTTCTTATTGGATAGAGTTCGTCGATGAGGTATCTTTTCAGCTGCAGCGGTGTATTCCGCAAGGTAGGACGGTATCTCCTTGCGATCTCCACTTCCTCCGGTTTGAGCTCCACCTCCACCCGGTCCTCCTCGAAATACTTCCCGCGCTTTATAAGCGCCCCCCGGGGGGTGTAGCCCTGGGCCCCTCCCCAGAACTCCTGTCTCCCATCGGGTCCTACTACGTTAGAATAAAGCATGTAGACTGTGTTCTCTATCGCCCTTGCTGGAAGGACCGCCTCGAAGAAGGGCCTTGTCATGGAGGGGGAGGCTGATATGCATATCACCGCATCGGCTCCTGAAAGAGCATAGGCCTGGGTGAGGTGGGGGAAGAAGAGGTCGTAGCATATGATGACACCGAAGGTGAACTTCCCAACGGTGAAGGTGGTGAGGTCTCCGCCGGGGGTGAAGAAGTGCATCTCGTCAAAGGGGCCGAAGTTCACAAGGTTGATCTTGTCATACCTTCCCACCTCCCCGGAAGGTGTGAAGATGAGGGCAGAGTTGTGGACGTGGCCTCTCACAGTGGAAGACTTCACGGGCGCTCCCACGACTATACCCTTCTTCTTCCTCCTAGCCTCCTCCTTGAGCTCCTCCACCACCTCAGAGGTCTCATCCAGGGCAACGCTGTAGACGTCCCTTCCAATCGTGTAGCCCGTCAGGAAAAGCTCTGGAAAGATGAAAAGATCTCCTTCACCGTCCAGCGCCTCGAGCACCATATGAGCGTTTTCCTTCACGTCCAAAGCCTTGGACCGGAGCTGTACCATGACCGCCTTCATCATGTCACCTTCTCACGATTCTATAAAGAAACCAAAAATTTAAAATTCTCCTCCCCGATATCTAAGGCAGACATCCGACAGGGTCGGAGGACAAAGACACTGAGATGGTTGTATGGCCAAGCAGAGTGCTGACGAAATGGCGAAGTCTCTTGAGGAGCTCCAGAGGGAGGTGAAGGAGCTCAGGGAGATGGTCAATTTCCTTGTGGGCTACCTGATGTCAATGAACACTCTGGACGACGATGAGGACTTCCCCCCTCACATTATGGATCTGGATTCTTCCCTGAAGAGCAACCGTTTCTCCATGTAGGTGGGGACCTTGCAGGATGAGAGGCTACCCTGGGCTGAGCTCAGGGCGCAGATGCGCAAAGGGTCCGTTATCTCTAGACTTATCCTGGAGCACCACATCTACCGCTCTTCCACACTGAACATGATCCCCTCGGAGAACACCATCTCTCCGGCGGTCCTCGCTGCCCTTGCCACGGACCTGGAGGGCAGATACACTCTTCCCTTAAAGGACGTCCTTCACGGGGAGGTGGTGGAGAACGGCTACAGGGGAACGCACTTTATCGACCAGATCCAGCAGGAGACGGAGAAGAAAATATCAAAGCTCTTCAGGGCCCCTTACTGCGATGTGAGGCCCCTCTCCGGTCACCTGAGCGCCATGATTGTTCTGGGAGCGCTCCTCCCCCGGGGGAGCAAAATCTCGGTGATACCCGTTGAGTACGGCGGCTACGACGGTTACGACCCCGGGAGGCTACCGTCGCTTTTGGGACTTAAGGTCACCTACCTCCCCTTTGACGAAGATGCTTGGGACATGGATTATGAGGCCCTGGAGGATCACCTGAAGGCAGAGAAGCCTGACGCTGTCCTTCTGGGCAGCTCCTTCCCCCTCTTCCCCTTCGACACGAAAAGGATAAGGGAGACGATGGACGATGCTATAGGGGAGGAGCCTTACCTGCTCATGGACTCCTCCCACATCCTCGGGCTGATTGCCGGGGGTGCGTACCCAGACCCGCTGAAGCACGGTGTTGATGTGCACTACGGGAGCACCCATAAAACCTTCCCCGGACCACAGAGGGGGATCATTCTGACCCTCTGGGAGGATATTGCAAAGAAGATGGATGAGAACTTTTTCTGGAGGTGGCAGGACAACTGCCACTGGGCCTCCATAGCGGCCTTGGGAATAGCGGCAGAGGAGATGTTGAGGTGGGGAGGTAAGTACTCAAGGGCCATCGTGGGCATGTCAAAGAGGCTTTCTAAGGAGCTTGCAGAAAGAGGCCTGCCGCTCAGGGGAGCTTCGAGGGGCTATACCCGCACACACCAGATACACATCCACCCCCGTGCTATGAGAGAGAAATGGCACATGGGGGTGGTGAAGGTGGCAGAGATACTGGAGGAGGCTGGAATAATAATAGACAACGTTGGTAGGATGGGCACCCAGGAGCTTGTGAGGCTGGGGGCGGCTCCCTCCGACGGAGTAAGGATAGCAGAATGGATTGCCGAGGCCCTCTCCTCAGACGGGGAGAGGAGAGAGGAGATTAGGGAGGAGATCAAGCGGTACCGGGAGAGCCTGAAGCTCGCCTATACTCTTTGAACCCGACGTGCAGAGGATTATTGTTTTGCCCACCCCCACCCCCTCCATTCAAATAGCAGAAGAACTAAAAGCGGAAGGATGATGAAGCTGGAAGAGCTCTTCCCCTATCCCTTCAGAAGGTTCCAGAGGGAGCTTGTGGAAAGCGTCTACAGTGCCCTCTCCCGGGGAGAGCACCTGATTCTAAACTCCCCCACAGGGACAGGGAAGACGGTTTCGGTCCTAACCCCCGCCCTCCTCTATGCCTTAGAGAGGGGGAAGAGAATCTTATACCTTACAAGGACCAACTCTCAGCAGAGGCAGGTAATCCTTGAGATGAGGAGGATCGTCCGCCGCATCAACGAACTGAGCGGTGGAGAGGGGGGAGAGGTTTTCCCAGACATCTCCCCGGGGCCAGCAGGGTTAGATGAGAGGACCATAAAAGAGGTCATTGAGGAAGCGGGTGGTCTGCCAATGCCCCCAGGGGGGGATGGGATGGAGAGGGAGGGTGCGGGGAGTGGTGAGGGGGATGCTCCTGGAGGGGGTGGGTGGGAGGGACCACAGCCCCCCGGGGCTTACCCCCCTCAGGAGACCTGGATATACGCTGTTCCACTGCAGGGCAGGAGCAACCTGTGCCCCATGATAGAGGACGACCCTGAGGCACTCACCGGAACCCCCGAGGAGCTCTCGAAACTCTGCAGCCACCTCAAAAAGAACGCACTCAGGATATCCGAAAGCGGTGGAGGGTCGGCGGGGAAGCACCTCTTCTGTCCCTACTTCCTTAAGCTTCTCTCTTTCAAGAGGCGGGATGTTCAGGAGTACTTCATCTTGAATCACCCAACCGCGGAGGAGTTCTCCGGCCATATGAGGGGGGAAGGGATCTGCCCCTACGAGGCTCTCAAAATGATAATCCCGGAGGCTACAGTTGTAGTGGCACCTTACATATTCTTCTTCGCACCCTACATAAGGAAGAGACTCCTTGACTGGATGGGCGCTGCGGAGGACGAAATAATAGTCCTTGTGGACGAGGCTCACAATCTGGAGGACTTCGCCAGGGACGTCGCCTCCATTTCAATAACAACGGGGACCCTCCACCTTGCACTGAAGGAGATGGAGAGGGAGGGGGACATGCTGATAGGAGAGGGTCTCACCATCTCCACCCTGCTCACAGCTCTGAGAGACGCCATCTTAGGCCTTGCTGAGGAGTACCTTGAGGAGGAGGACGGAGCCATACCACCCCATGCGCTCATTGAGATGCTAATGGAACAGCTCCGGGTGGCTACCCCTGAACTCTACCGGGCCATTGCAGAGCTTGAGAGAATAGGCGAGGCTATAGAGGAGAAGAGGAAGAAGAAGGGAAAGCTCCCCAGGTCATATCTCGGAGCAATTGCAAGATTCCTCATGCTGTGGGGGGAGATAGACTTCTCCACATATGTTCCCGTGGTGGAGAGAAGGGGTTCTTCCGTGGCAATAGTGGCTGCCTGCCTAGACCCCTCCGTGACAACGGCGGCCCTGAACAGATATCACTCAACCGTTCACTTCTCCGGGACGCTCAGACCCCTGAGACAGTATGCGGATGCCATTGGGCTTGAGGGGGAGGTGGTGCTTGAGGATTTTCCCTCCCCCTTCCCACAGGAGAACCTCTTTATATGTTATGAGAAGGGAGTCAGCACGCGTTACGAGCTGATACGTAAGGACCCTGAGATGCTGATTGCCATGGCTAGAAGGCTCCGTGCACACCTGGAGACCTTCTCCGGGGTCAACAAGATTGTTTTCTTTCCCTCCTTCAACATAATGAACGAGATACTTGAGCGCCTACGCAATGCGGCAGGTTACGGAGGTGAGATAATAAGGGAGGAGAGGGGTATGACCCAGCGTGAACTCATGGAAGCTGTTGAGACTTTCAGGGAGGGTGGCGGAAAAACGCTTTTCTCGGTGATGGGAGGACGGGTGAGCGAGGGAATGGACTTCCCTGCAAGGGATCTAGAGCTGGTGATAATTTGCGGAATACCCTACCCCAAACCCACCGCGCGTAACAAGGCACAAATCTCATACTATGAGAGGAGGTTCGGAAGGGGCTGGGACTATGCGGTGCACACCCCTGCCGCCCGGAAGATTCTTCAGGCTATAGGAAGGCTTATCCGCTCAGAGCACGATAGGGGTGCAGCGGTCATTCTTGACGAGAGGGCATCCGCATTCAGGGAGGAGATCCCTTCTCTCACCCTGTGTGAGGACTCTGTGGAGGCCGCCAAAACTTTCCTTTCAGGAAAAAACGTGACCCCCTCTGAAGGGGGCGGGACGGGGTCAATAATCTCGCAGAGGGATTGAACGCTCTCCCCCTCTCCAGATTATTTTTAAGAAATGAAAAAGGCACAAACAACTTTATAAATGTGAAGCGGTGATTATCTTTGGGGATACCGTTTGACCAAGGAGGATAATGGCGAAGAGATATGGGAGGAAGAAGACTGGGGTGAGGACAGCGGTAGTGTTCTCGGAATGTACCCCCTACTTGAATCCGTGGTGAGAACGGCCCTGAGAAATGACGGTAGGATATCGGAGGAGGAGTGGGCCATAATAGAGACATTGAGAAGTACTCTTAAAATTTCAAAGAAGATCCTGGAGAAGCTTCTGGACGAGGTCAGGGAGGATATGGGGCTGAAAACGGTTGAGCCTCCCCTGCGCTCCGGTTTTGGAGTGATAGGCGGCGATAGTTCCAGCGGGCCGGCGAACATGGAATTTGTGGAGGTGAGGGGTGAAGAGGAGGTGGAGGTTAAAAGGTATGCGAACATAATAACCCCCTATAGCCCTGTGCGTGAGACCAGCGAACCACCTCTCACAAGGACATTCGATTTCAGCATACTGGATGAGGGTATGCTCTTCTGGTGCGAGAGCTGCGGTGTGATAGCTGCTCAGGAGGTCAAATCGTCAACCTTCTCATGCCCCATCTGCGGAAGGCCCCTTAAGGACCTAACGAACAGAGTTCCATCACCTACGGTGGACTGGCTACTGAAAGAGGCTAAGAAGTACTATCGCAGGGGAGACCTCAACAAGGCCCGCCTTCTCTACAATGAGGTAATAAAGAGGGAGCCCACCAACAAAGAGGCCCACTTCTATTACAAAAAGGTCTCCACTCTTATAAACGAGGAGAAAAAGAGGAAGGAGAACAGGGTTAAGGTGAAGTTCCTCAAAAAGGTAAAGTCCGGCGTAAAAGCTCTCGACGATCTTTTAGATGGGGGAATAGAGACTGGACAGCAGATCCTCATATCAGGACCCAATTACACGGGGAAGGAGGTATTGGCGAAGAGATTTACTGTATCCTCCCTCAGCATGGGGTTCCCCCTGCTTTACATCTCCACGGGAAGGCTCATGAGCGAGGTGGTGAGGGACCTAATCCCATCCATACCCGGCTTCTCCCACATCAATAAGCAGGGACTCTTCAGGATCTACGACCTGTTCAGTACCGATGACGAGATTGTAATGAAGGAGGGACACAAGGTCCTGCACCTTCACAACCCTGAGGACCTGCCCAAGCTGCAGAAGGCAATAGATGAGGCCCTCCTCGCCTTCAACAAAAGATATGGGGTGGGAGTTCTCATCATAGACTCTCTGACGGGTCTCATAAACCGAGTGGGTGTCAAAAGGGTTGTGGAGATGTTAAACACCCTTCTTGCGAAGATGAAGAAACTCAACATAACAGGGATTTATCTCATAACACCCCAGAGTCACCCCTCGGGCACTGTCAACACCCTTGAGTACATGATGGATGGGGCCATAAAGATCAAAGTGGAAGGGGAGAGAACCTTCCTTAAAATCGCAGGGATCAATCCCCGGGTCAAGACCAGGGAGTGGGTAGAATACATGGTGAAAGGGGATACCATCACCTTCGTCGGCACATTCGCCAAGGAGCTCATAAAGTGATATGATATTTTCGTGCGGGTCTTTAGTAAAAAATTTATACACCCTTAATCTGTGGCAAATCGGTTTTGGGCCCGTGGGGTAGCTTGGTCCATCCTTGGGCGTTCGGGACGCTCAAACCCCGGTTCAAATCCGGGCGGGCCCACCTTTCATTGTTTTATGAGAAACGAAAAGCAACGTGCCGGATTTGAACCGTAGGGCCTGAGCAGTTCCTAAAATGTACAAGCAACGGCGGAACTGCGAAGGCTAGATGAAAACGACTTCAAGACTTTTCCCTGCCGAGTTTTCATCGCTGTCAAATCCGGGCGGGCCCACCTTTCATTGTTTTATGAGAAACGAAAAGCAACGTGCCGGATTTGAACCGCATTCATTGTTGAACGAGGCTCATTATAATTCCACCGCAGGATAGAACTCTTATTGCTGTTATGGATTGGAATCAGATCATTGTGGGATTAAAATCAATGACGAAGGATTCTTATAACTGGAAGAGATAAGTTGGAATTAAAGCATGAAAGGATTGAAAGGGGTGAGGGAGGTAAAGCCTGCTGTGTGGTAATCTTCATTGGGATTTGCCTATCGCTAATGCCTGGTATAGGTATTGGATTAGAGTTGGTGGAAATGCCGGCTGTCAGAGTTAAGAACCTGAAGAAGGATTACGGTAAGGTTGAGGCCCTCAAAGGGATAAACTTTGAGATGAAAGAGGGTGAGATCTTTGGTCTCATAGGGCCCAATGGGGCTGGAAAGAGCACAACCCTAAAAATTCTGGCCACGCTTCTCAAGCCAACTGGTGGAAGTGCGGAGGTTTTCGACTACGATGTGATGAATGAGGCTGATGAGGTCAGGAAGCTCATAAGCTATCTGCCTGAGGAGGCCGGCGCTTACAAAAATCTCACGGGCAGGGAATACCTTGAATTCATGGCAAGGCTCCATGCCAAGGAGGAGACGAAGGCCAAGGAGATGGTCGAGGTCGGTATGAAGCTGAGCGGGCTTGATAAGCGCCTTGGGGATAAGGTCTCTACTTATTCAAAGGGCATGACACGAAAGCTTCTCCTCGCGAGGGCCCTTATGGTAAGCCCGAAGCTGGCTATCCTTGACGAGCCGGCGAGCGGCCTTGATATAGTCAATGCCTATGTGATAAGAAAGACCATAAGACGCTTTGCCCGGGAGAGAGGTGTTACGTTTCTCATCTCTAGTCACAATATGCTCGAGGTGGAATTCCTCTGCGATAGGGTTGCCCTGATAGACGCTGGAAGGATTGTGGGTATAGGAACATCAAAGGAACTCAAAGAGAGATACAGTGCGGAGAACCTTGAAGAGGTCTTCATTACGGTCGTGGGTAAAGAGCCTGAAAAAATGGTGGGGGGTGCATACTGATGTCAGACTTCTTAGTTCTCCTGAAGAAAGAGCTGAAGGACATGCTCCGGGATAAAGGGCTCATATTTGGCATACTCATTGTGCCACTTGTTATATACCCCGCATTTGGCTCCCTCATGCAGGTGGGCTTCGAGCAGGCTGAGGAGGAGACCAAAGTCGTTATAACAAACTTCGATGAGGGGCCCTACGGCTCCCTGCTTATCGAGACTCTTAAAACAGCGCCAAACATTACGGTAACGGAGATAGAGGCCCCCACTCTGGAGAGCGCTATGAATGAAGCGGAGGCACGGGAGTACAACATGATAGTTGTCATACCCGCGAACTTCTCCACTACCATAGAATCCAACAGAAAGGCGGTAATTGAGGTCTATGGCATCTTCCGCAGCTTGAGTACAGGGATGCGAGAGAGTGTAAGTGAAAGGAGGATTCAGGCAGTTGTGGGGGTTCTCAATGAATATCTAGCCCGGCTTAAGATATCGGGGGTTATCGAGGGAGAGCCGGAAGCGGTTCTCCACCCAATAGAACCGAAGAGCTACTCTGTGATCAAAGGTAAAATCGTGGATGTGTCGCCATCGATCGTAGCTAACGTCGTTGCCGCGCAGTCCTTCTCAATACCGCTTGTAATTTTCATAATGTTAATGCTCGTTGCCCAGATGGCTGCGGGAACAATGGCAGCTGAAAAAGAGAACAAGACGCTGGAAACCCTCCTGACGCTACCGGTGAGCAGGATGGCAATAGTGGGGGGCAAAATGGTCGGGACGGGTGTAATAGGACTCATAGCGGCAGGGGCTTACATGGTGGGCATGCGCTCCTATCTCGGCTCAATGATGGCCGATGAGACCTCTCTAGAACTGGCGGACATAGGGCTCTCAATAACACCCCTGGGGGCGGCTCTCTTTGCGCTCATAATGTTTCTGGCGCTTCTATTTGCGCTCAGCTTTGCTATGCTTCTTGCGATATTTGCGGAGAACACCAAGAGTGCTAACACCGTCGTCAGTGCGGGTATAATCCCGCTCGCCTTACCGACTTTTGTGCTCATGTTCGCAGACATAAACACCTTTCCAACAGCCATACGCTATGTTCTCCTTGCGATACCCTTCAGCCACCCCGTAATAGCCTCAAGGGCTATGCTGACGGCTGAGTACTCCCAGATGTACCTCAGCGTTATCTACCTTGGAGCCCTCTCATTGGTGATGCTTTACATAACAGCCAGGTCCTTCACAACGGAAAAAATAATGACGGTAAAGTTAAGCTGGCGGAAACGCTAGTCCCTGAGGAGAACGCCTATCGCAAATCTCCCTGTAGGACACCTCCCACGTGTAAGCATTGTCCACTACGGGTTTTCCACCCGGTCTCAATGGCTCAAGGGCCGCCTCCCGCAGACTCAACACAATTCCTTTTATGTCGGTACTTCTTATCCCATCCCCGCGGCACAGTACATCCCACCCACGCCGTTATTTACGATGCACCCATGCTGCGCCCCCTTGTTAACCGATATATGCAGCACAGCATGTAGAGGGAAAAAAGAATATAAAATGAAATAATGAGCGTTCCAGTAATTACTTATAAAAGTTGGAATAAAGAGAGATGCAGGTGGACCTCATGATGTTCAAGAAGGCGTTGGTTGCCCTTCTGGTGCTGGCTTTCTTACCCCTTCTTTCGGTGATGACCGCCGACGGCTCTGTCGTGAACGGCTTCTCCGGGGGAGTGAAAGAGAAGACTATATATCTGAGGGGGACCCGAAGCCCCCTGGTCGACGCGTCCCTCTATTTCACAATAGATCCAGGGGTCACGGTGGCCTCTGCAGGTCTTAACATATCCACGGTGAACTCTGCTACCGGGCCGTGGCTCAGTGACGTCAGAATAGACTTCGGCCTCGACCAGAGGCCCGAGTGGGAGTTCACCGGAAGGGGATACGGGGAGCTGGGGCACCAAAGCGTATTCTCCGATGACAGCCTGAGGAAAACTATCAGAATAACCGCATCCGGTGGCGCAGGAACCGCCGGTTCCATCATCCTCCCCTACGGTGCCGAAATTATATCAGCGGAGGTGAACCTAACAGGCAGGTTCGTGCCCGAAAGCACCAGATATACCGCGTACTCTACCCCCTCATCTTCAACACCCGTACCGAGAAAGGCCTCTCCAGGGAACTTTGACGGGGACAGCAAAATGGATGCGGCGGTTGTTCTAGATTCCACCGTTTATTCTTATGTCCACAACTCTACAGGCTGGCACAAAATCTCACTAACCTCCGGATTCAATACTATAGATGCCATAACCACAGGGGATTACGACGGCGATGGAGACGATGATATCGCCTTTTCAACACCTGACAGCGGCAAGTCAGGGATATATTATCTGAACAACACCGCCTCTGGGACATCGTTTACCCAGATGCGGATAAACGGCTCGTTCACGGCCAAATTCCTCGTCTCTGCGGATCTGGACGGGGACGGCAGGGATGAGGTCGTAGCGTCTCTTAATCAGTACTCCTCCAACGCAATATACCTCATCATGGTGGATTATAACGGAACGGCTTGGAACAGTTGGGTTATAGGAAAATCCTCCTCCTCGGACAGCAGCCATACCGTTTACGGGATCTATCCCGGGAGGGTTAACAACGATACCTGGCCTGATATTGTCCTCTACCAGACAAACAGCTACCAGTTCTACTGGTTTGAGAATCCTGCCAACACCTCCTTCTACAGCAACAGCTCAAACAAGGGCACCAACTGGACCAGACACCTCGCCTTCTCCCCCTCCTACGGGAGCCCCCAGAGGTTTGCGGTGGGCGACGTTGACAGCGACGGACTGGATGACATTGTGACCATGCTTACGGGCTACCGTGGCTCGATCTATTTCCACAAGAACCCCGGGAGTAGCGGTACATGGTCTAGGTATACAGTGACCTCGTATCTTTACTACGCATCAAATCTGGCAGTGGGGGACATAGACGATGACGGCTATGCCGATATAGTTGCCTCATACAATTACCGACCCAAGCGCCTTGTGTGGTTTGACTCTGGGGGAAGTCCCACCTCAGGTAGTTGGACCCAGAGGACTATAGACTCCGGCCTCAATAATCCCTCTGCATTCCACGTCCAAGATATGGATGGAGATGACGACGGCGACATCATTCTGCTGGAGGGAACAGACAGACAGGTTATTATGTACGAGAACTCCGGCAGCGGTGACGGGACTGAATGGAAGAGTAACTTTGTGGAGGTCGGGAGCATTAAGGATTACAGGGGGGCAAAAAGCGTTGATTTTGATGGAGATGGAGATCAGGACATTGTTGTGGCCGTGCACGGCACTGGCCTGGTGATGTGGCTGGAGAACGACGGAACCCCCTTCAGCGGAAGCTGGGAGAGCTACGTTATAAGCCCGGGGAGGTTGTCCGGTGCCACGGACGTGGACGTAGGCGATGTAGATAACGACGGGGATCTTGACGTGGTGGTGGCTCTCCGGGGGGAGGGTTCGGTGGTGCTCCTTGTTAATCCAGGGAATGGGAAAGAAACCTTTGATGCTTACTACATAGCAAAGAATGTGGTTACCGGCGCCTATGAACCATACGGCCTCGATAGGGTGATGTTCGCAGACCTGGATAAGGATGGTGATCTAGACGTTCTTTTCTCGGTTTATTACTACTACTCGGCAGGATTATATTGGCTTCAAAACAGCAACCCCCACAGCGAGAACTGGCTCAGATCTGCAATACATTCCGCAAGCTCCTACTACACCGGCTTTGATGTGGGTGACATAGACAAGGATGGGGATAATGATGTGGTCTTCCTCTACGGTGGCTATTCTGGAACAATAAGCTGGGCGGTGAATCCAAAGCCTGCAGGACAGCCTACGGGAAGCTGGGCGGTGAAGCCCATCGGAGGAGGCCTGTATTATCCTCAGGATGTTGAGCTTTACGATATAGATGGGGACGGGAACCTAGATGCGGTTGTCACGGACACCTACCGACACAGCATAAAATGGTTCCACTGTCCTCCTAACCCATTATTCGCAAGCAGCTGGAACGTTTACGTCCTGGGAACTGGCGTTACCTATCCCTGGAGGCTTAACGTGGCCGATGTTGGAGATGATGGATACCCAGACGTTGTTGTCACATCAAACTACCCCTGGAGCGGAACGTGGGCCTATTATGGAGTCAAATGGTTTGAGATGAACGACTCTCCCTTTACCAGATGGGAGAGACACACTCTTGATACCTCCACAGCAAATACCTGGGATGCCATGTTTGTGGACCTCGACAACGACTCAACTCTGGATGTCTTCTTCACCTCCAGGAATGACAACCTGGTAAGGCTCTGCAGGCTTAATCTAGTATACCCCGCCTCTCCCTATATAGACGTAGGCTCGGACAATCAGGTGGACTGGCAGTACCCCATCACGCTGAAGGGATGGACGCGTGTTGACCTGAGCCAGACTCTGAATCAGATTGTAAACTCTGCACCGACAGGGGGGACTGGCTCCAGCAGGGACTCCTATGGGAACCTGCTGTATACGATTCCCATAACCATAGGGACGTCCACCAAGGGCAAGTTTACCCTGGGCGATATAGACATAAGGTACAATCTTTCAGTGGCGATCGGAGAAGCGATGGACATAACGGATCTTGTTGAGAGGGTGATAACGAAGTACTCTTCTGGAAAGGTGAGGGTTTATATTGGAATCTATTCCAACACCCCTGGGGCGATCCACGTATCGGATTTACGAGTAGAATACAACACGGCGCCTGAGATAGAGAGGATTCCGGACATACTGATATACGAGGACAGCCGGGCGGAGGACAACACGCCTGTGGATTTGATGCGTTATGCGAGGGATGATTATGATCGGTCGGAGGATCTGAAGTACCGAGTGGAGTTTTTGAGTGAGAACTATCGAAATGTGAGGGTAGACCTGATAGACGGGCACAAGCTTTTGGCGTATCCAGTTGTAGAGAACTGGAATGGGGAGGTACGGTTGAGGGTGAGGGTGGGTGACAACGGAGGTCCTGGTGGTGCGGGTGAGAGGTGGAGTGTGTCGAATGAGTTTTGTATAAGGGTGCTTCCGGTGAATGATTTACCGGAGGTTGGTGATGATGCGCTGCCTTATTTAGAGGGTGTGGAGGACAGTGTGGTGAAGGTATTGGATATGTGCAGTGGTGATTATTTCAGGGATGTAGATGGTGACCGTTTGTATTATCGTGCGGAGCTGGATCCGGAGGGTGAGTATGGGGATGAGTTAGA